>Ga0116114_1000086_pt1 | contig 59694 bp, 40 predicted proteins | sample June2015DPH_10_5_FD_89823 | JGI IMG/M metagenome (GOLD analysis project Ga0116114, IMG submission 89823) | Peatland microbial communities from SPRUCE experiment site at the Marcell Experimental Forest, Minnesota, USA - June2015DPH_10_40 | ecosystem: Environmental > Terrestrial > Soil > Wetlands... | reverse complement strand
TCTGATTCAACTGCAGATTGCTATTTTGGCGTAGGAAAGGTGACTAAGGGGGCGACACCACTCATATAAGATCATGCCACCTCTTCCTGCGTTTGTGTGCGATTGCGCGTGAGGAGATAGTAGACCAGCGGGGTGACGACGAGACTGAGGGCCATGGAGATGACGAGGCCGCCAATGACGGCGATGGCGAGCGGTTGCAGCATCTGCGAGCCGGCGCCGAGGGCGAAGGCCAGAGGCAACATACCGCAAACGGCGGCGAGGGCCGTCATGGCGATGGGGCGGAGGCGGCGCTGGGCGGCGTGGAGCATCGCTTCCCGAGCCGGAGCGCCTTCCGCGCGGAAGCGCTCTTCGGCGTCGAGCAGCAGGATGCCGTTCTTAGCCACGATGCCAATGACCATGATGAGGCCCATGAAAGAAGCGACGTTGAACGAGGTTGCGGTGATGAGCAGCGCGGCAATCACGCCGGAGATGGACAGCACGGACGAGGTGAGGATGGCAATAGGCGCTTCGAAGTTGCGGAACTCGGCTAGCAGCACTCCGAAGACCAGAGCCAGTGCCAGCAGCAAGACCTGGAGCAGATCGTGGAATGACTTCTGCTGCTCCTCATAGGTGCCGCCGTACTCGACGCGCGCGGATGCGGGCAGATGGAGACCGGCAACAGTCATACGGACTTTCCCCATCGCCGTCCCCAGGTCAGTTCCCTCAAGACCGCCGGTGACCACGACGAGGCGTTGCAGATTTTCGCGGAGGATTTCATTCTGCGGCGGCAACTGGGTCACGGTGGCCAGTGAGCCGAGGGTCGCGGTATGGCCTGTACTGCTGTTGAAGACGGTGCCTTGGATAGCGTCCAGCGAGGCGCGCGTTTCATCGCCGAGGCGCACGCGAATCGTATAGGGGCGGCCGTTGGAAATCAGTGGATCGGTGATTTCGATGCCATCGAGGATTGAGGTTGCGTCGAGAGAGATTTCCGTTGGAGTAAACCCGAGTCGCGCCGCGATGCTGGGAATGACCTCGAAGTTGGTGGCCGGGCCGCTGATGGTGTCTTCAATGCCGTCTTCCACGTCCACGATGCCGGGAATTTTGCCGATTGCGTCTCCCACACGCGGACCGGTCAGGTTGAGCAATTGCTGATCCTCCGAGAAAATCTTGATCTGGATAGCTTCAGGCGCGTTGGAAAGATCGTTGATGTTGTCCTGCAGCACTTGGTGGAGCTCGATGTCCAGCTCCGGCTCGGTGGACTTGATCTCGTCGCGCACGTCATCCATCACGTCGTCAACGCTGCGGCTACGCTTGGCTTTGAGCTTCACGGTAAAGTCGCCGGTGTTGGCTTCAGTGACAGCGGCGAAGCCCATCTGCAATCCGGTGCGGCGCGAGGTGGATTCCACCTCGGGATCTTCGTGAAGAATCTTCTCCACATGATCGAGAACGCGGTTGGTCTCAGTAAGTGAGCTGCCGGCGGGCATGATGTAGTCGAGAATGAATCCGCCCTCGTCCATTTCGGGCAACAGGCCTGAGCCGAGAGCCTGATAGCCAACCCAGGAGCCGATGACGAGCAGCAGGCAGATGCCGCCGACCCATAGCGGCTTGGCAATTGCCCAGTCGAGAACCACGCGATGAAATTCAATCACGCGCGTTAGCAGGCGTCCGGCAGCGTGATCGTGAGTCGCGTCTTCGCGGTGCTCCTTCAGCAGCACGTAGCTCAGCCCGGGTGTCGATGTGAGCGCCAGCGCCAGCGATGTGAGAAGAGCTGCTGTCATGGTTATGGCCAGGGCGCGGAAGAAGCTCCCCGTAACTCCGCTCACAGAAACCAACGGCAAAAACACAACCACAGGCGTAATCGTGGAACCGACCAGTGGAGCCGTGATCTCTTTGAGTGCCTTGCGCACCGCCTCGCCGCGACGCTCGCCGTTATCGCGATGCATCACGATGTTCTCAACCACCACAATGGCGTTGTCGATTACCAGCCCGATAGCCGCAGCCAGCCCGCCAAGCGTCATCAGGTTAAAGCTCTCGCCAACCATCCACAGCACGAGGATCGTAACTGAGATGGTGACTGGAATAACCAGCCCGGCGATGAGCGATGAGGTCCAGTCGTGCAAGAACAGAAACAGGATGATGCAAGCCAGCACCAGGCCAATGAAGATAGCGTCGCGCACGCTTGAGATCGAGTCGCGCACCAGTTGCGACTGATCGTAAAATGGCTCCAGCTTCACGCCCGGGGGCAGCTTCTTGCGCAGCTCGGTGACTTCAGAAGCCACTGCATTGGCCACGGCCACGGTATTGCTGGTGGGTTGGCGGGCGATGTTGAGCAGCACCGCTGGTTTGCCGTTGGCGGTGACAGTGGTGTAGACCGGCTCAGTTGAATCTTCAACTGTGGCCACGTCAGCCACGCGGATGGGTAATCCGGCAGCGCTGGTCTTGATGACGAGCTGGCGCAGTCCATCAATGTCATGCACCTGCGCACCGACGAGGCCGAGGATCAACTGGTGATTGGCCTCGTAGAGTCCAGGCGAGTCAACAATGTTTGAAGCCTGGATGCCGTTGACGATGTCGGAGATGGTGACGCCCGCGGTTTGCAGCTGGGCGAGGTTGGGGATCACATGAAACTCAGGTACCTTACCACCCTGCACAACCACGGTGCTCACCCCGCTGACGCGATTCAGCGGAGGCTTCAGGTCGTAAGTGGCAATCTCCCAAAGGCGTGTTTGCGAGATGGTGTCAGAGGTTAAGCTGTAGCCGAGGATTGGGAAGCTGGCGAAGGTGAGCCGGTTGGTGGTGATCTTGGCCGTGGCGGGCAACGATTGCTGCGCCGTGGCCAGCGCCGCGTCCACCAGTTGCAGCGAGCGCACCATGTCCACGTCCCAGCTGAAGAAGAGACTCACCTCAGCGGAGCCGCGGCTGGTGGTGGAGCGGACCGTCAACAGGCCGGGGACGGAGTTGACCGCATCCTCGATGGGCTTGGTGACCGTTACCTGCATCTGCTCCACGGGCATCACGCCGTTATCCACGCCGATGACCACGCGGGGAAAGTTCGTCTCAGGAAAGACGGCGATCGGCACCTGCATGGCGAAATAGATGCCAGCCAGCGTCAATACAGCCGCAAAAAAGAAAATGGTGTGCGTGTACCGGGCCAGCCAGAAGGGCTTGTGACCGTCGGCTGGAGTGTCGATCGGCATCAGTCTTTCTCCCTGCCCTTGCCCGCTGCGGCGTGCTTGGCGTTATCATCATCCTTGCCCGCGCCTGGCTTGGCATCGTCATCGTCCTCTGCCTTGCCGATCTTTACCTTGGTGCCATTGTCAAGTCCGTAGCTCCCGCCGGTAATGACCATGTCTGCCGGCGCCACGCCGGTCAGCACCTGGATGTCGTCGCCATCGGTAATGCCCAGCGTAACGGCCTTCTTGTGCGCCACGCCGTCGCTGCCGATGATCATGACGGATTTGCCGCCGTCGTCAGCAGTAAGAACCGCGGTCAGGGGAACCTTCCATGCCTTCTCAACCGTTTCTCCGGTAATGGAAACCTTCACCGGCGTTCCCACCTTGAGTTTTCCGTTCCTGTTGTCGATCTTCAGCCAGACTTCAAGAGTGGTGCTGCCGGGGTCGAGCGCGGGGCTGACCATGGAAACTTTGGCGGGAACCGGATCATCGATGCCCGGAACATGGACCTGCGCTTCGCCGCCCACTTTGATCTGTTGGGCCAGATTTTGCGCGATATGAGATTTGGCGATGAGGCTGGAGGTATCCATCACTGTAATCACTGGCGCGCCCGCTGCGGCGGTTTCGCCGGGGAAGAGCGGCCGATCGGTGACGACGCCATCGATGGGGCTGCGAATTTGAGAGTAGCTCACGTCAGCCTGCGCGTCTTTCAACTTGCCTTCGGCTGAGGTCAACTGGCCCTGGGCAGCTTTCAACTGGGATTCGTGGCCCCCGCTGTGCATGAACTCAGCCTGCTTGGCAGCTACGTCATACGTTTCCTGGGCCTCTATGAGCGAGGCCCGCGCAGTGTCAAAATCGCGGCCCGGAATGGCGCCCTCGGCAAAGAGCTGTTTGCGGGCGTTCACGATGCTTTGCGCCAGGTCCAGATTAGCCTTGGCCTGGGCCAGATCGGAGTCGGCCTTGATGGCGTCTTCAGGGACCTGGGCTTTGGTGGCCGCGTCATAGGCGGCCTGCGCAGCTTCATAGGAACCTTGGTTGTCCTGTGCAACCGCAGTGAGGTCCTTGTTCTCAAGAGTGACCAGCAGCTGACCCGCTTTCACATGCGTGCCGCGCTCCACGCTGTACTTGCCCACCGGAGCAACGATTTTGGGCACTATGGCGGCCTGCGCCAGCGGAGCGAGCACAGCGTCGGCGGTAATCCGGCTTGAGATCGGCCCCTGTTCAGGATGCTCGGCCTGCACCGTGACCTGGACGTCTGGCGCTTCTTCCTTCTTGCAGCCGGGCAGCACGGCTAGTGGAAGCATGGTTGCGCTCAGAAGAAGGAGGTGGACCCTGGAGCGCCACGCAATTCGTTTTTGGGTTTGGCTCATGGTTTTGCCATTCATGGTTTCGCTCATTGTCTCTTCACATGGTTCCGGTGATCGTTTGCAACTCGGCTCGGGCGGTCTCATAGCGCACGCGTCCGTCCTCGCGCGCATTTTCAGCAGTCACGTAGGAATTTTGCGCGTCTACCACCTCCAGCACCGTAGATTCGCCGGCCTGATAGGCCATCTTGGTCAGGCGCAGGCTCTCGGCGGCAATGGAAACACTTTGCTCCAGCGAGTCAAGCTGATCGCGCGCTGCGGCAGCTTCGGAGTAGGCTTCATCAAGCTTCGCAATCACCTGCCTCTGCGTCGCGCTCAACGCCACCTGCGCCGCCTGGCGGCGAATCTCGCTCTGCTTGACCTTGTGCTCAGTGGAAAGCCAATCCCAGACGGGGAGGTTGACTGTAGCGGTGGTGGAGTAGCCGAGGTTACGCGCCTGGATCCCGCTACTGGTCCCGTTGGTGATGAGGGGGCCATTGACGGAAAATTGATTGGCGTCAATGCCGTAGGTCAGGTTGAACTGGAAGTCGGGCAGATAGGCGGCCCGCGCCGCCAGCACATCGGCATTGGTGGCGCTCAGAGCGGCAAGGGCACTTGCGAGCTCGGGGTTATACTTCGCCGCCGCCGCGTCTATATCCTGGCGCGAAGCAAGCGGCGGCACGGCCTGCTGCGCGCTCAGCATGTAGGGAGTACGCGGATCGGGAAAGAGCAGCACTCCAAGTTCCAGCCGCGCCTTTTCCGCTTCAACCTGCGCGTCTTGCAATTCACGTGTGCTTTGCAACTCTTCAAGCTGCGCCTTCACCACGTCGGCGTGCGCGGCTTCGCGGGCCTGCTCGCGCTCAGTGGTCAGCTTGGTGAAATCGGCCGCATCCTGCCGCGCTTGCTTCGCCACGTCCACTTTGTGATCGGCCGCCAGCGAGGCATAGAAGAGCGTTGTTACGCCGGCCACCAGTCCACGCCGCGCAATCTCCTGCTCCGCCGCCGCCTGCGCCGCGGCTGCGTCAGCCCGGCGCACGGCCGCCGTCCCTGCCAAGCTGAATTTTTCGTCCACGACACCCTGCGCCATGTACTCCCAGGGTCTCGAGTCGTTGGCGACGAAGCTGGGCAAAGGCGCCGAAGACTGACCTGCATCGCCCTCGTTGTAAATCCCATTGGGTCGCGTGTAGATGTCCTGGCTGAATAAGCGCACGCTGGGGAGCAAATCGGCGCGGGCAATGGAGCGGTCCAGCGCCGCCGACTGGCCGGTGGCCTGCGCCCCAGCAAAGGCCGGATCGCTCGACTGTGCGCGGCGAATGGCCTCTTCCAGCGTAACCACGACCGGCTGGGCAACAGGAGCAGAGGCCGCTGTTTCAGGCGCCGGCGCCTGACCCCGTGTTATGGCCGCGCCGCTGAGCAAACCCGCCAGAACGCCGCCAAGCAGGAAGAAACTGCTTTGCCTTCTCAATGGAATCATTATCCTCGTGGATCAATGTCCGACTTCAACAATCATAAATGTATCTGGTTTTTGTCTCGGTCTACCGGTGGCTGCAGGCTCCAGTTCGGCTGTGGGGAGGTAAATCCGGTGCGTCGCCGGATCCAGCCCCATGGTGCGTGCGCCCATTGGCGTGGTGACCGTCTGGTCTACGACCCACTTACCGTCTTTCACTGAGGTAACGGTGAGAGTGCCATCGTCGGCACTGGCAAACGCTTGGCCCGCGTCAAAGCTCGTGGCATCGACACCGGCACCGATCGGCAGCGAGCTCTCGACCGTACCGGTCTCGGCGTTCATTACCACTAACAATTGTGGATTGCGGCAGCCGATAAGCAGTCGATTCGTGGCCGGATCCATCGCCATGCCCACCGGATGTCCTCCGGGAGCGACGGGCCAGCGGTCAACAACCTTGCGCGTGAGCAGATCGACGACGGCAACAAGATTCTTGTCTTCAAGGTTGATGTACACCTTGCCCGAGCCGTCGGATGCGAGAAACTCCGGCGCCCCGCCGAGCGGGATCGGCGGGTCGAGCTTGCCGGTCGTTGGATCGATATCAGGGCTGAAAGTCAGCAGCTCGTTGCCATCCCCTGAAACAGCCAGAACGCGATTGAGTTTCTTGTCGTAGATGATGCCATCCGCGTCCGGAACCGCGGGAATCTTGCCGAGCACGGCGTATGTTCTTAAATCGAAAACGACAATCGCGCCCGGTCCGCCTCCATCCGTGATGAAGCCTCGTCCGAGCGCCGGAACCAAGGCTATACCATGCGAGCGAATCTGGCCGGGAATGTCGCCCAGCACTTTGCCAGTTACCTCATCAATCGCCATGGTGTGCGTACTGCGCGTCACGAACAGGCGCTGGTTCGGCGCATCCGTTGTGACGTAATCCCAACTGCCGTCCCCACCAACATGAAATGTGTGGAGCACCTTCCAGTTGGTCTGGGTGGAAGCAGGAAGCATGCTGGCTGCAATAGCCATCAGGATTTGCGGCAGGAAATTTCGGGTTTTGCTCACGTCGCTTCTCCTTGCGGTCACTTGAGTCCTGTCGGTTCACCTCTGATCCGGCACATCAGGACCTGGCTGCCGGGAACCATGCCAGGAGTCTCGTTCTTATGGCAGTCGACGATGCCTTAAGAGAGCCTTAAATCTGCCGGCCGATGATTCCTGCTTGCGCATCGAGACTGAGACACATCCCAACGTGTTGTTTCTTTGCATGGATTTTTCGCAATGTTCCTGAGAGTAAGTGCTGAACGGCTGAGCACGCGAGCGCAACGGTTATGAAGCTGTCGAGAAATCGCTGTAGGCATCGATCCACAATGCTGGACACCGAGACTGGCGCAGGGATTCGTCTTGATTCAATCAGTTTGGAGTCTATCACCATCTTTGTGCCACCGACAAAGGCGGTGATGCAGTCATTTTCGAGCTATAGGCTACCGGATGAACCCTCGAATAGGTTGTCGACTTATCCATGCTTATCCTGAAGTGCTGGAGTTGCCAGCGAATGATTCTTGGGTTTCGGATTACTCTGTTGAAATCTGCATTCTCCTGAAGTCTACAGTGATTGGAAGTGTCTGCGATATTAGATCAAACCCGAGGATTCCCGCTGCCCATTTGCTGTCTTCGGTATCTCCTCTGAGGAGAACCGTTGCTGGTGAAAGGACGACGTTCTTCCCAAGGAAGAGATTTACTGAGGGCATAATGAAAACCTCTTGAACAGTGCTGCCGGAAGCGCCGGTTACACTTTGATATTGCCTCCTTGCTGTGCGTGCCAAATCAGGCACGGCCGCGATGATCGGGGGGTATAGATATGATCGTGCCGCACCCGTATCGAAGATAAAACTCAAGGTCTTCCCGTTCAGCCCAATCTGGGCTACAGCCGATGCACCATTAAAAACTATCGGGAGATTCTGTGCCGTCGACTTGGGATTGGAGAGTATTTCGAAATGATTATCCCTATCGATCCGAAAGGCTCCCAAAGCAATCAAGACTGAAATTCCAAGGATGCCCTTATGGCCTTTTGGAAGTTCGACGAATGGTTCGCTCGAATCGGGATAAACCGCGAAGGCAACATGTTTTAGATGTGTCTTCCCTATCCATAAATCCGGCGTTTCTGTTACTCGCATGCCGATGCTAGCTCCGCTGACATCTAGCGCCTTCGACACTGTTTCATGCGTTATTAGTCCCAGTCTTCGAGCTTCAGATTCGCAAAGTGCCGAAACATTCGCGCCCGTGTCGACGATATAGATTCCGAGAAAACCATTTGCACGCACAGGTAAATAAAGGTTCTCCCCAACAGTCTCAGCTTGCACCTCCGAAGGAAGGTTACTTGCGATCTCCAGATCTGGATACTGCGAAAGAACAGAAAAGAAAGAATGCACTTCCTTGGCGTCTTCTGCAGCAGAGTGTTCAATCAATTCCATGTCAAGTTGATGAAGAGCCTTTCGATATCGCCCTTCTCGGTAGTACATATTTCCGAGAGCCTCGTGCGCGGCGACTACGCTGGCAGTGTCAGGGTGCTGGCGAATGAACCCGTTCAACTCGCGCTCGGCAATGGAGCGCCGTTCGAGGCTGGCATCTACAACCCCCTTGCAAAGCAATGAAACCTTACCTGCTTCTGCCTGAGCTCTCAGCAGAAACCAATCGTTAGGTTTGCAAGAAGCTGGATAATCCTGACCGAGTCCACGTGAGTATGCGACTAAGAAGAGAAGAACTGTAGCAGCAATTTTCCAGATGCTCACGCCGAGGATCTGACGGATTTGGACAAAGCGAATCACTTGGTATTGCTCGCAATTGAAGGAGATGCTGATCAACTTCCATGCCGAGTAGTCGTCGGCCCGTTCGGTGGGTGTTCAATTTTGCCGACGATACATCTCAACATTTATTTCACGCACGGACTTGTTCGTGACTGGGTGCTACGTGCCTGTGCCCGCGATTCAGAGGTGAAATGGCCATCATCTTGTGTATACATCAAGGGCTGGGAATGCGCTCATCCAAACTTTCTATGTAGGAAATGAGCGACTGTAGATGAAATCGTAGCGGTCAAGGCATCCAGGGACTGCACGAAACCACAGCTTTCAACTGTGTGCTCGCAACGCATTCAATCTAAAACAGTTATTTTCACTCGATTTCAACAAATTTCAATAAGAGGCAGAATCCGGTTCGGGACCAGGGGGTCGGAGGTTCAAATCCTCTCGCCCCGACCAATATTATCAGTCACTTGCAAACCAGCGATCCCGACCCCCGGGGATTAGCCCAGATGCTCTAGTGCCGAAAGGTGCGTCAATATTGAGCTTCTCGACGCATACTGGGTGCAACACCGTCTACAAAAACATCTACAGTCGGCAGGATTATCCAGTTTTACAACTAGGCAGCTAAACTGGATACGCTACCACTTTTTTGATTCAACTGTAGATCGGCATTTTGGCGAGAGACAGCCGAGTTCGTACCTTAAACACCGGTTCTTACTTACTTATTTGGTCTTCGCAGTCCGCTCGATAGTGGCGTGATACGGCCGCAGGGTGTGTTTAGTTCACGGATACGCTCAGCCCCGCCGAGTGAGAAAGCGAGCCGGAGGTCGCCGTCACCGTGACCATTCCTGATTCCGGGGTTGGTGCCGGTCCAGTCTCGCTGGTGGTGCTGGATTTTTCTCCACTGCACGCGCTGAGACAAAGCAGGCTAAGCGTCGCGGCCACACACAGAATCCAAACCGAATGCCGACGGAAATTTCTGAAACGAACGAAGCACAAAGTGAGTGCTAGAGCCGCAACGGGCATGTATCGAAGTGGTGACGGAGGCTGGTTGCTAGCGCTTGTACTGGCAGTGAGAGTCAGCGTTGTGGAAACCGCTGTGCCCGACGGAGTCACGGTCGCCGGAGAGAAGCTGCACGATGTCCCGGAAAGCAACCCCGAGCAACTGAACGAAACAGCGGTGTTGAACCCATTCAGCGGCATGACCGAGATTGTGGTGGTTCCGCTTTGCCCGGCGGTCACCGTGAGGGACGACGGAGAGGCCGTTACGGAAAAGTCCGGACCGGATAGGTTGATGGTGTAGGCTGCGCTGGCAATGGCACTCGTGGAATAGCCGCTGGCCGTCGCAATTGCCTCCAGTGTTTCTGTGGATGTGACGGTGATCGGGCCGCTGTATACGGGCGAACTGGTAGTCGGCGTGGTTCCGTTGGTGGTGTAGTGGATGGTTGCTCCTACGGTTGAGTCGGAGATGGTTACCGTCTGCGCCGTGGTATATGTCCCTGTGGGCACACTCAGGGTCGGGGTAGCCGCTGGAGGAAGATTGATGATGTAGGCTGCGGTTGCCTCGGCGCTGCTCGAATACCCGCTGGCCACGGCGATGGCCCCGACAGTCTCCGACGAGGAGACGGTGATTGGCCCTGTGTATGCCGAAGCCGGTGTGATTCCGTTAATGAGGTAATAGATGGTCGCGCCGGGTGTTTGATCGGAGATGATCATCGTCTGCGGCGAGGGGTAGGTTCCCGCAGCCAGGCTGAAGGTGGGCGTGGCTGCAGGCGAAGGGGGACGAACGGTTGGAGTCGCTGTAAGGCTGTACTGCCATAGGTCGTTGAGATAACCATAAGCGCCCTGTGCGTCGTAGCCTGAACCGCCGAAGAGCCATAAATTGCCTCTGCTATCTGTCCAGGTGGTTGCGGAATCACGTGCTCCGGGTACATTCCCGGGCGCGGGCGTTCCCAGTGCGCCGTACACTCCCAGCTGGCCGTAGGACACACAAATGCCGTAGTTCTCTGCCAGGCAAATGACCGTGCTGCTTCCGCCCATCCATACCCATTCGTTGATCGTGGGCTTGAACTCCCAAAGGTCGTTGAGCACGCCTAGTGGAGATGTGAAAGTTATGCCAAAGCCCCCAAAGAGCCAGAAGTTGCCATTGCTGTCGGTCCAATCCGCAGCTTCATCGCGTTCTCCGGGAATATTACCGGGCGACCAAACACCCATCGTGCCGTATGTTCCGGAGCCATTGCCTCCGGGGGCGCTAACGCTGTTTGCGCTCGTCCACGCCCATTCGTCGATTGCAGGATAGAACTCCCACATATCGTTCAGAAAGTAGCCGGTAGCGGTCGCATCCACGCCCAAGCCTCCGAAGAGCCAGAGATTACCGCTGCTGTCGGTCCAGCTCGCTGTAGATACGAGACTCCAGGGAAGGTTCCCAACCGCCGGTACATCCAAGGCGCCATAGACCCCCGGGATACCTGCATCGAAGTCGGAACAGAATTTATTGCCGCCCATCCATGCCCACTCGTTTGTGGAAGGATAGAATTCCCAAAGGTCGTCGAGATTGCACCCGATGCCTCTGGAATCCGCTCCATAGCCTCCATATATCCAGAAATTGCCGCTGTGATCGGTCCACCTCGTGGCTTCAGCGCGGCCTCCGGGAGTGTTTCCGGCCGCAGGCGATCCCAATGTTCCGTAGACGCCGGGCCGAAAAGAACATTCATTTACCGCCAGACATGACAGCGTGCTGTCTCCCCCCATCCATGTCCACTCATTCGTAGATGGATCGAACTCCCAAAGATCGTTGAGGTCGTCAACCGCGCCATTGGCGTCAAAGCCATACCCCCCAAAAAGCCACAGATTCCCCTTGTTGTCGGTCCAACCGGCAGCATTGAAGCGGCTGCCAGGTGTATTTCCGGCGGCAGGCGTATCCAGCGTGCCGTACACACCAGGTTGGCCGGAACCGGCCAGGGGACTGTACGCAGCCGTGCTGCTTCCAGCCATCCAGGCCCATTCGCCGGTAGAGGGATTGAATTCCCAGAGGTCGTTGAGAGAACCTTGGTTCCCCACGCCCCCAAACAGCCACAGGTCCCCCCTGCTGTCTGTCCAGCTCACCGCGCCCCAACGTCCTCCGGGAACATTCGTCGCAGCGGGTGTTTGAAATGTGCCGTACCACCCGGGCTGGCCGCAGTTGCTTGTGCTGGGACAGTTCGCCGGAATCGAGCTGCTTCCGCCCATCCATGTCCATTCGGCTGACGGGTTCGGTCCGATGATGTAAGCAGCCGTTGCGATGGCGCTATTCAGGTAGTTGTCGGACACAGCGATGGCTTCCACGGTCTCCGTCGAAGAGATGGCGATCGGCCCTGTGTACACCGTGGAACCCGAAGTCGGCACTGCTCCGATTGCGTAGTAGATGGTCGCTCCAGAAGTTGTGTCGGAGATCGTTAAAGTCTGGGGCACGGCGTACGTTCCCGGCGCGAGGCTGAAAGTTGGGGTCGCGGCCCGGGGAAGATTGGCAACGTAATTCGCAGAAGCGATATTGCTGTTCGCGTATCCACTGGCGCCTGCGATGGCTTCGATGGTCTCCAATGAGGAAACAATGATTGGCCCTGTGTATGCCGAAGCTGGTGTGATTCCGTTGATGAGATAATCGACGGTTGCTCCGGGCGTAGTGTCGGTAATCGTTACCGTCTGCCAGGATGTGTAGGTTCCTGAGCACGGCTCAATAGTTGGTGTCGCGGTGACAGGCAAACCTCCCGTGTTCGGCTGGAACTCCCATAGGTCACTCAGAAAGCCGGAGGTGCCGTCCCCGTCATAACCAATGCCCCCAAAGAGCCAGAAATTGCCCTTGCTGTCGGTCCAACTGACACCGTCGTACCGGCCCCCAGGAGCGTCTCCCAGGGCCGGGGTTTGCAATGCGCCATACACGCCTAATGGGTCACACCATTCACTTCCGTTCATCCATGTCCATTGGTCTGTGGAAGGATTGAATTCCCAAAGGTCATTGAGCATACCCTGGGTATCAGTGGAATCGTAGCCATCTCCACCAAACATCCATAGATTTCCCTTGTTGTCCGTCCAACTAACTGTTCCGGTTCGGCTTCCTGGTACGTTATCGGCAGCAGGCGTTTGCAAGCTACCATAGACGCCGGGTTGACCTGCCGTATAAGTCTGGGTCGTGCTGATGCCACTCATCCAGGTCCACTCGTTGGTAGTGGGATTGAACTCCCAGAGATCATTCAGGAAGGAACCAATACTGCTGTTGGGACCATCAATACCGACGCCGCCAAAGAGCCAAAAATTGCCGCTACTGTCGATCCAACTGACCGCGCCATTGCGGGCTGCGGGTACGTTGCCGGGAGCGGGAGTGCGCAATGTGCCGGGCACGCCAGGCTGGTTGACCGTGTCCGCCCCGCTCATCCACGTCCATTCGCTGGTGGAGGGGCTGAACTTCCAAAGGTCGTTGAGATTACCCTGATTGCCCGCTGAATCGTATCCTGCACCCCCAAAGAGCCAGAGATTTCCCTTGCTGTCGGTCCAGCTGATCGCGTTATCGCGGGCCCCGGGGACGTTCCCGGCAGCAGCCGTTCCTAACGTGCCGTACACGCCGGACTGGCCACATTCAGACCAGCAGGCATCCATATTGCTCCCGCTCATCCACGCCCATTCGTTGGTTGTGGGATTGAACTCCCACATGTCATTGAAAAGAGCATACCCGGCTGAACTGTAGCTGAAGCCTCCAAAGAGCCACAGGTTCCCCTTGGCGTCGATCCAACTGACAGCGCCGGAGCGGCCGGGAGGAATGTTTCCCTCGGCAGGCATACCCAGCGTGCCGTACGCGCCCGCCCCGGAGCTGAAATCGCCGGACAACGTGCTGCTTCCACCCACCCACGTCCACTCATTGCTGGATGGGTTAACCTCCCAAAGATCGTTAAGGTAACCAGGATTACCTGCCGAATCGAAGCCATTTCCGCCGAAGAGCCAGAGATTGCCCTTGCTGTCTGTCCAGCTGACAGGCTGAGATCGACCGCCGGGGGCATTCCCTGGTGCTGGCGTGCCAAGTGTCCCGTATACGCCGAAACTTCCTCCGGTGACACTCCCGCCCATCCATGCCCATTCGTTAGTCTGCGCATTCGCTGTGGGGCACAAGAAGACCCACGCCAGCATAACAACAGAAAGTACAGACAGGAACCCGGTTCGCCGAGTATCGAGAGATGTCGTTATCGCTGCTCCCAACAATCCCCGCGCCTCTAAGCCCGGTGCGTCCGTGCAAAGCGATAGCTGACCACGATCCACAGGTTTCTTCCTTGCGATCCATCCTACATCCCATCGAGCGCTACGATGCACTCCTCAATTTCTGACTGTCCCTCGACAAAATGCTGTCCATCTTTTCGATGTAGGAAATATGCGACTGTAGACTAATTTGTAGCGGTCAAAGCATCCAAGGACAACATGGAACCGCAGCTTTCAACGATTCTCCCGCAACATATTCAATCTAAATCAGTTATTTTCACACCGTTTCAACAAATATGAATAAGCGGCTGAAACTGGTTCGGAACCAGGGGGTCGGAGGTTCAAATCCTCTCGCCCCGACCAATATTTTCAGTCACTTGCAAACCAGCGATTCCGACCCCCGGGGATTGGCCCAGGTGCTCTAGTGCCGGAAGGTGCGTCAATATTGAGCCTCTCGACGCATCGTGGGTGCAACACCGTCTACAAAAACATCTACTGATGTACAGCCGGAAGAGATGATCTAGCCTTACATTCAGACAACGAAACTGGATACTCTACCCATCTGTCTGATTCAATAGCAAATCAGTATTTTGGCGAAGGACAATTACAAGAGATCGGGCAGTGCACTTCGATGAAGCGGTTAATTCCTGTACTAAGTATGATGTTGTGTTTGATCGGCGGTGCACTGGCGCAGACCCGGCGCGCGCTGATACTGGGCATCGACACGTACCAGCCAGTGGGCACGACGGCCCAGCATGAGGATGGCTGCACCTATGGGCGATGCGAGTTAGGGAGCTTCCAGAACCTCGAGGGCGCGGTGAATGACGCGCTGTCGATGGCGGACATTCTGACCGGCCCGAAGTTTGGCTTTCCCGCGGACAATGTTGTGCTGCTGACCAATCCTGCGCCTCGGCGTACGCGGCCGGGGGTGGTGGTTCTGTCTGCGGACCAGACTACGCACGATGGCATTCTGGCGGCGATGAAGAAGTATCTCGTCGATGTGCCTCAGCGCGGGGACACGCTGGTGTTTTATGACGCAAGCCATGGGTCGCTGCGAGTGAATACGGCGGGCGAGAAGCTGACGGTGCGTGGCGAGGACGGCAAGCTGGTGTATGTGGACAGCACGCTGGTGCCCGCGGACGCGTATAAGGGCGGCTACGATATCCGCGACCGGGAGATGACCCGCATCTTCAACGCGGCAATTGACAAGGGTGTTCATCTGACGGTGATCTTCGATAGCTGCCACAGCGGCGGTGCGACGCGAGGGCTGTTCTCGGGGCGGCAACGCTCGCTGCCCTACGACCCGCGGCCGGTGAACGATCCGCCGGACACGCTTGCGAACGGACAGAAGGTGACTCCACCGACGGAGCGGAAGGACAATCCGGCTCTGGTGTTTGCAGCGGCTCAGCAGGACCAGGCGGCGAACGAGGCCAACCCTACGCCGGACATGCCGGAGTCGCACGGCGCCTTTACCGCGGCGCTGATTGAGACTTTGCAGGTGCTGCCCGCCGATGCGCCGGCGTCGCTGGTCTATCAGCGGGTGAAGGCGATGCTGGAAGGCAACGGAGTTGCCGACCAGGAGCCCGATCTGGATGCGAATGCAAGGCGGCGCGCGCAGCCGTTGTTTGGCGGGGCATCGAGCGCAGACGCGGACAAGGTGCGGACGGCGGCGTTGCAGGTGGATGCCGATGGAAGCATCTGGCTGGACATTGGGATAGTCTCGGGAATCGGGCCGGGGAGCGAGTTTACAGCGACGACGGCGAGCGCGGGTGGGACTCCGGTGAAGTTGCGGGTAGACGAGGCGCTGGGGATTGCGCGGTCAAGCGCAACAGTTGTGAGCCCGGCGGGAGCGCAGGTGCATGTGGGCGATATCTTCGAGCTGACCAAACTGATTCCGGGACAGTCGAGTGCGCTTCGATTCTGGATTGGCCCGTCAAATCTTTCCAGTGCCGAGACCGCGGCGGCCGCGGCGCAGGTGAAGGCATCCGGGGTGGTGACGATCTCAGACCCTGCCGAGCAGGCCTATACCGACGTGCTGAGCTGGAACGGAACGGCATGGACTATGCGGCATATCGATGCGGATTCTGCGGCGCAAGTGAACCACTCCTTCTTTAACTTTGACAAGAAGAGCGTGCCGGCGATTCTTGGAGCGCAGCTCTCGGCGAACGCGTTGAAGGCGCACCTAGCCTCCAATGCCCGGCTGTGGGTCGATCTGCCGGTGCCGCGCGAGTTGGCCGACTCCTTGCAGTTTGCGGATGCCAACAGCGAGGCGCAGGCGACGACCGCTATTGCGGACGCCAGTTATGTGCTGGCCGGTTCCGTGGTGAAGGGAAACCCCAGCTACGCATGGTTCCATAAGAATGAGTTTGCCACTGTACCGCACCCTTCGGCGGTGCCGGACCATAGCCCGGGCTGCTCGGCGACGTCGCCCTATCCGGTTCGCAGCGATTGGGTCGCGCTGACCGACGGCGCAACCGCACCGACTGCGGCGGTGACTCTCGATATCTACTCTACGCAGCTGGCGAAGGTGCATGGATGGCTGCAACTCGCGAACAATCCGGTCGCGGGAGCGTCGCAGGCGGATTACTTCAAGCTCGTGTTCGTTCCCATGACCCGCACAACTCCGATCGACACCAATAGTCCGGTGCATGAGAACGACCGCATGCGGCTTGCGTTGCAGGCGAACGGCAAGGTGAAGGACCCGCGCTGGGTCTACATACTGGACATTGATTGCCACGGCAAAGGGAGCTTGATCTACCCGCTGAACTCCTCGGAGAACCAGTATCCGGGCGAGGGCGACCAGGACCAGCAGGTGATTCTTCGTCATGCGCCGACGTTGAAGGTGGGGCCTCCGTACGGGGTGGATACGATGATTCTACTGAGCACCGCGCAGCCGCTGCCCGATCCGTCAGTGCTGAACTTCGAGGGGGTGGCGCGGGGAGCGACTCGCGGCGCCAGGACGCCGCTGCAAGAGCTTCTGTCGAACGCGAGCGGCGGGACGCGGGGAAGCGGCGCCGAGGTGCCGACCAACTGGGGGATTGAGACCCAGTCGTTGCGCAGTGTGCCAGGGAACGTCTCCCACTGATCTGCCGCCGGGCAAGAGCGCAGGCAGGAGCAGTTCGATGCGCTTACTTCCAGTGCTGGTGCGCTTCTCCGCCCTGGCCGAGGTCGATGACCAGGGTGTCGTTCTTGCAGGAGTGGTAGGTTGAAAGCTGGTAGATCGGCTCCTTGGTGAGCCGATATGGGGCGTCGTTGACGGTGAACTGGAGCAGGAGCGGACCCTCGGCTATCTTGAAGGTGCTTACGCCATCGACGACGGCGGTGGTCTCGTCGAGGTTGTTGGCCAGCAGGGTGTAGGAGTGCGAGACGCTATGCCTGTAGTCGTACGTGATGCGCGTGTGCATCGTACATGGGGCCGGGGCGACCGCAGGCGCGGGAACATCCGCAGATTTGTCCGGCACGGTCTTGACGAAGCCGCCAAGGTGGGCCGGCAGGGTGTCGCGGACCTCGTCTGCGAGGTGTGCCGTTGACCTGCCGATAGGCTGCTTCTCAAAGTCGGTCGACGTGGTGAGGATGTCGACGCCTCCATATTGACTGGAGCGACCATTGATCGCGGAGGTAACGGCCGCCTCACCCTTTTGAAACCACGCGCTCTTGGCTTTGGTAGTGTCGGAGACCGTCCAGGTGCTCTTGGTGTCGCCACTGTGCGCGTCGAGCAGATCGAGCTCGATGTTGATGCTGCTGCCGTTCTTGTCGTTGACGGTGGGCTTGAGCGTGGACACTAGCAGCAGATCGAGCTCGGGACGGTCCTGCACGTACTCGAGGAGCCAACTGGTGTCGAGCGGCGTGTAGACGCCTCCAGGACTAAGCAGCGAAGGCGCGAACTGCTTGCTGCCGAGGAGGTCCTGGTAGATGGAGAGGGTCAGGTGTTGCACCAGCAGCGGGCCAAAGTCGTCGCCGCCGGCATCGTATGCCGGAGCGATCCCCAGGGCGATACGCTGCGCGGACATCGATGCACCCAAGGCAATAACGGCTAAGGCAGCTGCGAAAGCGCGAACTCTCATTCCCCGCCTGATTTCTTCGTTGAGGCCGCCTTCGATTTAGTCGCTCCTGTCGCCGGTTGGGATACGTTGACTGTTTGCGGGCTTGCAGCGGAACTGCCGGGCGGTGTCTGGGCCGCCGAGACGACCTGCGGCCCAGTCAACGGAGCGGAGCTGCCGGAGCTGGTGCGGATGGCCTCGACATTTTTGGTTGAGACGACGGCGGCTGGCGCGGCGTACCAGTTCGTGTCGCCGACCAAGGTCAGGTAGTCGTACAGGATCGACATGTTGTTGGGCAGCGATCCCATATGCTCGCGCTGATAGAGAGCAACGTAGGCCTGAATCTCGTTATTGATCTCTGCCTTGTCGCCATTTTCGCCGATCAGGTGGAGTGCATGCTCCAGGTGCGGATCGGGGTAGGCGCCACGTGCTCCGTCATACTGGATGGACTTGAGGAAGTGGTCCTCGGCTTCCTGCCTTTCTTCAGGCGTGCGTGCGGTGAGGGAGATGATCTTGCCGAGATAGAGCTGCGCACGGGGGTCGTTGGAGCGCAGGCTGACCGCCTCCTCGAGGTTGTCCCGTGCCATGGCAAAGAGGTCGTAGTCGATGGCGATGATGCCGTTATCGCGCTTGAGGGCGGCCATGATGAGGTTGAACTCGCCGCTCGACCCGGTGAGGCCGCCAGCTTTGAGTTTCGCCTCCCACTGGGACTTGAAGTCGCCGGCGAGGACGGTCTGGATGTGCGCGGTACGGGCCTTCAAGCGCGTTTCCTTGGCCATGAAGCCGAGGCCGATGCGCGGATCGCTCGCGGCGGCTGCCTGAAGGCGGGCATATAGCCGTGGAGCCTCGCGCACATCGTAGCCCTGGGCCAGCATGTAATGCAGCGACTCTTCGTCCGCCTCGTTCTCGTAGACATCGCCCCATTCAGTGACGGTGTTGTGGTCGCGGAAGAGGAGTTGGCCTCCGGCGATACCGCCGGTGAGCCCGACAGCGCCGCCGACGAGAGCGCCACCCCATCCGCCGGCGATGCCTCCAATACCGCCGGTGGCTAAGGTGGTTACCGCACTGACGATGGTGCGCTTCTCCTTATTCTCCTTGTCCTTTTCCGCATTGAGCGTCGGTTCGAGAATGCTCAAGCGCACAATCATGTAGGCGTGGTTCTTCTCAATATGGGCGATCTCGTGGCCCAGGACGTAGGCGAGCTGGGCTTCGTTGTCCAGCATCGAGACCATGCCAGTGCTGATCAGGATGGTGCCTGTGGAGAGCGCCTCCGCCTTCGGGATGGGGTCCAGCAGAAGCTTGAAGGAGTAGATGTTGGGGGAGTCTTTGGGAACGAGGCGCTGGCCGATGGCATTCATATAGCGCTGCAACATCGGGTTGTTGTAGAGCTGGCCGTAATGATCCCGGAAGGTGGCGAACTCAGGGCCGGACATGTCTGAGAAGTGGGCCGACGAGTTGATGTTGTAGATGTAGTCGATGTCCTGGCGGCGCTTATCGTCCCACGCAGCCTGGATGGCATCTTTGATCTCTGGCCGCTGCTCGATCTCGGCCATCTTTTTCTTGTCGTCGTCGGTAAACACCGGAGCCTTGTCGGAAGCGGCAACCGGCTTCTGCACCGCGGCGGCGGGCTTCTGGTTCGGGTTCTGGGAGAAGGCAACGGTCCCGGCCAGCGCCAGAACACCGAATGCGAGAGATAATTTTGGTGAGGTTTGCATCGACAGACTCCTTAGACCCGGAGATACCGTGCAACAAGGAAGGGATACAGGATAATGTCTTGTAAAGACGGAGTCAAAGACAAAACGGAAGTCCATGTCATGAGAATAGTCAGCGGTGCGGCAAGGTCCTTCTGCAACAATCGGGGGGTGGCAACAGTGTTCCGAAGTCTCCTGGTGATGGTGGTTGGAGTGACGTTGCTCACCCTGGGAGGCGGTGCGAGCCAGCCCGCGCGGAACAATGATCCCTGGCTTGAACTGCCCCAGGCCGGCCAACGTGTGGCAGTCGACAGTACGATTGCGCTCGACCAGTCACCGAACTCGATTCAGCAGCTGGTATTGCATATCCCCGCTGGCGGCCCGGTGATCAGCTACGGGACCATCCACACCAAGGTGAATACCGAATCCGCCGACGTGGCGATGAAGAGCACCAGCGGGCTCGATGGGTTCATTTTGAACGTGGACCTGACCGGCGCCGGGGGCTTTCCGATGCTGCCGGGGCGCAACTCGGTCGAGCTGGAGTACAAGGACCAGTTCGGGAGAACCAAGTATTACAACTTCTTATTGGATTTTGGGCGTGGCGCTTCCGGGCCGAAGGACCGCGGATTCGAGGCGATTCCGACGACCCATGCCCCGGAGAAGCGGGCCGGCCGGCTGTTTGCCGTGGTGATCGGGATCTCTCATTACCAAAAGGGAGACGGCGGCGGGCAGATCAACGATCTGCAATACGCCGACCGGGACGCGCAGTCGATGCTGGATTTTCTGAAGTCGCCAGCGGGCGGGTCGGTGACGGATGACGACTCGCTGCTGCTGTTGAATCAGAATGCCACCACGCAGTCGGTGCGGCACGCGCTGTACAGTTTCCTGACCAGGCCGCAGGAGCAGGACACGGTGGTGATCTACATTGCGGGGCATGGCGCGCCGGACCCGCTCGATCCGCGCAATCTGTATCTGCTGACCGCGGATTCCAAGCCGGACGATATGGGCGGAACGGCGTTCCCGATGTGGCAGCTGCAAGATGTCTTTGACCGGGTGCTGAAGGCGAAGCGGGTGCTGACGTTTGCCGACACCTGCCACAGCTATGGCTTTAGCGGGTTGCGCGCAGGCACCGGCTCAAAGACAGCGAACAATCTGGTCAACCAGTATCTGCAGCGCTACGCGTCCAAGGGGCAGAGAGCGGTGATTACGGCCAGCGACATCAGCGAGTCGTCGTTCGAGGATGCCAAGTGGGGCGATGGCCACGGAGTCTTTACCTATTACCTTCTGCGCGGACTGAAGGGCGAGGCCGACCTGAATCATGACGGCGTGGTGACTGCGGGCGAGCTGTTTAGTTATTTGCAGCAATCGGTGCGGCAGGCGACCGACGGCAAGCAGAACCCGCGTGCTGTGGTGGGCATTACAAACGGATTGACGGTGGCCACGGTGGGCAGGACACGGGCACGGCTGGAGATTCCGCCGGCGCCGGGGGCAAGGTAGCCTGAGGACTGGCTCTGAGGTGTGGAGCTTGGCGCTGGTTCTAAGGCTGCGGGCTGGGTGTCGCGGCGCCGGGCTTGTCCTCGGCTGACTCAGGCAGGAAGGCGCCTGCGGGTTCGAGGGCCCTGGTGGGTATGGTCTTCAGGATGGGCAGGTCGCGCCGCAGTTGGGCCAGCTTCTTCGGGTTGGACTGGATGTACTTTGCCTTGGCTGGATCGGCGAAGTAGGCCTGCAGGTCGCGCTTGATGCCGAAGGGGATGGGTGAGGAGGGATCGCGGGTCATCCGGTGCAGCAGATCGGCGTAGGCGTAGTCCTCCAGCGGGTAGGTGCCGGGGTAGACGACGTCGCCGGTGTCGAGGTCTTTGTTGGGCAGTGTGCCGGAGTGGGTGGCCTGGGCGAGCATCTCGCGGAGGCTGCCGGTGGTCTGCATGAGGGCGTTGACGTAGTCCTGTTCGGCGGAGGGCGATGGGCCGCGCAGCGCGAGGCCGGAGAGCGGGCCGACCTTGGGAAGGATGAAGATGAAGCCTGCCAGCAGGTGAGTGCCGAACCCGGCGTGGCCGCGGTAGGCCGCCCAGTTGCTGGCAGCTGAGAGTTTGGCGATCTCCTGGTTGAACTGGTCGAGCGCGGGGCTGGGGACGTCGGGGGGCATGCGCTTGCGGTTGAGCAGGGCTTCCGCATAGGCGACGCGGGGCAGAAGCGTGCGCACGGCATAGTGGTATCCGCGCAGTGTGGGACCATGTTCGTCGAGCACTTCGCTGAGATGGAGGCCATAGGTCTCATAGAACGCGCGCGCCAGCAGAGGCATGGGGACGGAAAAGCCGATGTGGTTGAGGTAGCGCTCGGGAGCGAGGCGGTGTTTGACGATGTCGTTAACGTCGAAGGCGAACTCCGCGCGCACGTGCTGGTGCGGTCCCTCGGCGTAGTTGACGTTGGGACCGAAGCGCCCCGCCAGGTCTGGGAACTCGTTGGCCACGGCGAGGTTGACTGCGTTGGCGTGACCGATGGTGTCGCCCAGATAGTGGGAGAGCGCGCCAATGGCAAAGGCGACCTCGTCGAGCCCCTGGGCGTCGCGGAAGAGCGCCCGGATAAAGTCGCCGGTGCGCACGTAGTGCAGCAGGTCAGAGAAGAACGGTTTGCCGAATGGGTAGTAGCCGAGGTCCTGGATGACGCAGCCGCCATAGGCGTAGGCGCGGGCATCGCGCAATTGGTCTGGGGTCAGCGTCGGATAGCGTTTGAGCAGGAGGGGCCGGATCGAGTCGTACCAGGTAAGGTCGATCAGCTCTTCGTGGGTAAGCACGGAGTAGCCGCCCGCGGGACGCGCAAAGGAGAACAGGAGCAGCAGCGAGAGTATCGCCGGCAGTGAGGCCCTTCGCAGCGGTGTCATCAGGAACCCTCAATGGTCAATGTCGAATGGTTGAATTGTACTCGGGGGGATTCATATCGAAATACTCGCTCGATCCGGCACTCCTTCCATGGGCGCGTCAGTGGGCGCGGCAGGCGCCGCGCTGGAAGATGACCTGCGCGGCCGGGTCGGGCACGTAAGAGTGAAGATGCTTCAGGAAGTTCTCGCTGGTGATGGAGCCCGCGTAGTCATAGACGTTGCCGGAGCATTCCAACTGACCGTTCAGGTCGAACAGGGCGTAGGTGCCCACCGAGCCGCCGCTGTAGCTCATCTTGGTGCCAAAGATGTTGCTGGACCGGTTGACGGAGCCGCCGGACTCGAGCGCTTTGACCAGCAGAAGGTGCTGCGGGGCGTTGTCGGGGATTTTTCCGGTGGCGGGGTCGGCTCCCAGGCGCTCGGCGAGGCCATCGGCTGAGAGAACGGCTTGCAGGTGCGAGGGCCCGGCAGGTTGGACCGCAGCGGCGTTGGAGGCGGTTCCGGCCGCGGCTGCCGGGGTTCCCGCGGATGGATTGCCGGCGGGCTTGGCAGTTGTGGTGGGACCGGAGAGCACGGCGAGGAAGCTGTCGATGCTCTTGACGTCGGCATCGCTCTCGCCCTTGGCTTTGACCAGGCAGTCGCGAGTGTGCAGTAGCTTGTCCAGAGCGATAAAGAAGGGGGAGCGCGCGGGGTCGACGGAGGTGAGGCCGTAGGGGGTGTAAACCGACGGCATCATCACCGAGATGTTGACGGTACGCAGCTCGCGGCCAACGTTGTCCATGAAGGCCTGGTCCTCGATGGTGCCGCCGACAGGCGCGGCCTCCTGGCTGGAGGCAAACAGGCCCAGCGCACCCGAGGCGGCGGACAGAACATTGCCGCCGGGGAGCATGCCTAACACCGAGGAGGCCGAACTGGAGGTGGCTGAACTGGCGGTGAGACCGCGACTGGTGAAGCCTGACGACTTGGGCGGCTCCGTGCCCGGCAGCTCGACTTTGGGCTCGGCGTTGCATGCGGAGGCGCCGCGTTGTTCGAATTCGGCCATGGTCTGCATGTCGGAACGCCAGATCTGGAAGTCGGCAAAGACGCTGTGGTCAAAGGGAAGCACGATGACGCCGACGGTGGAGGGGTCGGTAGCGCTGGGGACGTTGCAGATGGCACCGCCGGACTGGCTCTGGAAGCTGGTCTTGACGTTCTCCAGGTAGGAGGCGACGTCACAGGCGATGGCCTCGCCGTTGGATTCGAGCGCGCGGTAGGTCAGCATCTCGGTCTCGATGGAGAAGCCGGAGGCCGTATTGATGGCTGTGGCGGCCGGCTTGGCGGAGGAAGCAGGAGCGGCGGTTTGGGCATGCAGACTGAACGACATGCCGATAAGAATCAAGGGAGAAAGGCAAAGCAAGAGGAAGCTTCCAGTAAGACGCGGAACTGCTTTCATTCGGAATCTCCTTTTCGGCACCGATTCGCGGAATTGTACCGCTCATGAGGCAAATTGCAAAACCAAAACAACGTTGTGGTCAAAAAACCGGCGATTCCTCGCCGTCTGTGTGGAGAGCACGTCGCTACCAGTCTCTCTCGACATGCCATCCGTTCTTTCTATGCCGGAAATGTGCGACTGTAGACGAAATCGTAGCGGTCGAAGCATCCAAGGACTGCACAGAACCGCAGCTTTCAACTGCACACCCGCAACATAATTTAATCCAAATCAGTTATTTTCACGCGATCTCAACAAATTTCAATAAACGCCTGAAACTGGTTCGGGACCAGGGGGGGCGGAGGTTCAAATCCTCTCGCCCCGACCATGCCTCTCCTTCCTTTAATCCCTATTGAATTCTGCTTCCCTGTCGGCGTGCCCACTGCGCCAACCCACTTTCCTGCATCTCTCTTTCCGTCTCCTGCATCAATAGGAGTCCGACAGAACGCGCATTGGGCCCATGATCGCCATCTCCATGCTCCCGAGTAGCCCAGATGCGCCCTCCTCGCCTGCATGGTTGCAACCTCACTTCCACGGGAGAGTGTATGCAGCGAAGAGAGTTTCTCAAGGCGGCCACCGTAGCCGGAGTGGCTGCCGCGGCAACATCCAACCTTCTTGGTCAGGCACAGAATTCAGCGGCACCCTCGTCTTCGGATTCGGAGATGCAGTACCGCACCTTGGGCCGTACCGGAGAGAAGGTCTCCGCCATCGGCCTGGGCGGCTACCACATCGGCGTGCAATCCAATCCCGCCGAGAGCGTGCGCATGGTTCGCACCGCCATCGACCGCGGCATCACCTTCATGGACAACAGTTGGGACTACAACGACGGCGCCAGCGAGTCGCGCATGGGCGACGCCCTCAAGGACGGCTATCGCAACAAAGTCTTCCTCATGACCAAGATCGACGGCCGCTCCGCCCAGTCCTTCAACACGCAACTCGAGCAGTCCCTCGCCCGTCTCAAGGTGGACACCATCGACCTGATGCAGTTCCACGAGATCATTCGCATGGAGGACCCCGACCGCATCTTCGCCGCCCGTGGCGCGCTGGAGGCTGCGGTCGCAGCCAAACAGACAGGCAAGATACGCTACATCGGCTTCACCGGCCACAAGGATCCTGCCATTCACCTGCGCATGTTCGAGATCGCGCAGCAACACGGCTTCCACTTCGATACGGTGCAGATGCCCATCAATGTGCTCGACGCACACTTCCGCTCGTTCTCGAAGCAGGTGGTTCCCGTGGCCCAAGCGCAAGGGACCGCCGTGCTTGCCATGAAGACCCTCAGTTGCGGCATCCTGCTCCGAAGCAACACCGTCAGCGCAGTCGAGGCGCTGCACTACGCGCTCTCCCAGCCGGTCTCCGTCGTCATCACCGGCATGGACTCCATGCAGATCATGGAGCAGGCCTTCACGGCGATGCGCACCTTCAAACCGTTGACCGCGACCGAGACAGCGGCGCTGCTAGCCCGCACGCACGACGCCGCCATGAGCGGCCAATTTGAACCCTTCAAGACCACCGCGATGTTCGATGGTTCAGCCCACAATCCAGACTGGCTCGGCTAACAGCATTGCTGCCGCCCGCAAATCCAATCAGAACCGCTTGATCTCGATCCCATGTTTGCGCAGCGCGTAGCCCATCTGCCGCGGCGTCAGGCCAAGCAACCGGGCCGCCTTGGCCTGCACCCATCCGGCCCGCTCCATGGCGTCAACCAACCGCTCTCGCTCGCTGAAGTCGCCTTCGTTTGCGACCTCACCGGAGAACCCCCTGTCCGGCTCCTCATTGCCGAACCCAGCGGCGGCACGCTCTGCCTCGGACGACTCCGCAATGGGATGAGGCCTGCCGCCTTCGCTCGTGGCCCGCGCCCTGCCCATCGACTTGTTCATCACCGTCGAACTGCTCTTGCTGCTCAGGTCGAAATCCTCCGCCTGCAATACCGGATTCTTGGTCAGGGCCGCGGTGCGCCGCACGCAGCTCTCCAGTTCGCGAACGTTGCCGGGAAAGTCGCACGCCGTCAGCACCTCCATGGCGCGCGGCGAGATGCTCAGCGAGACCCCATGCTCCTTGTTGAAGCGCTTCACAAACTCGCGCGCCAGCAGCGGAATGTCCTCCCGCCGCTCGCGCAAAGCGGGTAGAAAGATCGGCACCACGCTGATGCGATAGTAAAGGTCCGACCGGAAGTCGCCTGAGATCACCGCTGCCTCCAGGTTCCGGTTGGTCGCCGTCACCAGCCTCACATCCACCTTGATGGTGTGGTTGCCGCCCACGCGCTCGAACTCCCCCTCCTGCAGCACGCGCAGCAGTTTGGCCTGGAAGGTGGTCGATATCTCGCCAATCTCATCCAGAAACAGCGTCCCGCCATCGGCCATCTCGAAGCGCCCCTTGCGCATTCCAATCGCCCCGGTGAACGCTCCCTTGTCGTGCCCGAAGAGCTCCGACTCCAGCACCGACTCCGACAGCGCCGCGCAGTTCAACCGGATATAGGACTGCTCCTTGCGCGGGGAGAACTCATGGATGGCACGCGCAAACAGCTCCTTGCCCGTCCCCGATTCGCCGCACAGCAGCACCGGCAGGTTGCATCGCGCCACCAACTGCACCTTCTCCGTCACCTCGCGGATCGCCGCGCTCTTTCCAATAATCCACGAGATCCCCTCGCGCTTCGCCGCGCTCTTCTCTTCCAGTTCCTGCTCCAGCCGGTTGCGTTCGGCCATCAGCCGCTCGCGGTCGCGCTCCACCATCGTCTGCAGCGCCACCGTCTGCCCCACCAGGTTGGCAATCATCGTCAGGTAGCGCACGTCCTCGTCCAGCGTTCCGGGCGACGACTGGCTCCCCACGCGCTCAATCGTGATCGTCCCTACCGTGCGGCTCTCGCCCTTGATCGGCACGCCCACAAACGACCGCGCCGCCTCCGCGTCCTCCGGCTTCAGTCCGCTCCACTGCGCGAACAGCGGGCTCCGCGCCACATCGCGCACCACCAGCGGCATTCCGGAGACCACAATCTGCCCCACCACCTGCTCCGGCAGCCCCTCAAAGTGCTCTCTCGCCTCAGCCTCGCTCCAGCCCGCGCCCACCACGGTCGTCGTCCGGTCCTCGTCGTCCAGCAGCGCGATCAGTCCGCCGCTCATGTCCATAAAGCTGTGCAGCAGGTTCACTACGCCGGAAAGAGCCGTCTCCAGCCGCGCCGGACGCGTCAGCACCTTCGAGATCTCGTAGATCCCCATCAGCGCCGCGTGCGTCCGCACCGACGCCGGCTCAATCGCATTGGCTCGTGTGCTGGACTCGCTTTCGATCAACACATGCCCCTTCTCTCGATTCGCGCCCCGTTCCATGCGGCGCAATCCAATGAAACGCCCGCTGCATCCAGTGTAGTGTTTCCCTCAGTTTAACAGCATTCGATCTGCGCGTCCGGCGCATCCCGCAACTAGCCTTCCAATAGAAGCAGCCGCGCCGGATCCAGCCGCACCAGCCACGGCTGCGGCCGCTGCAGTAGCGCGCGGGCTGCGTCCTTGGGCACATCCACCTGCATGTGCGCCGGTCCATCGCCCTCGGCGGGCGCGCGCAGCCGCAGGTAGAGCGTCATCTCGTGCGGCGCTTCGCTGGTGCCCATCAGCCAGCTTGGAAATGTGTTTTCGGCCGCAGCGTCTGTCGCAAACGCAATCTGATGCGAACGCACGCCAACGTGGGTCAATCCATCGGGAACCGGACAGGCCGTCCGCAGCTCGCACTGCCACGCATCCACGGCGATCCGCTCCGCTCCAACCCGCCGCGCCGTCACAATGTTCTTGCACCCGGTTAATCGCGCCGCCACCACCGTGCGCGGCCGCTCGAAGAGCTCGTGCTTCGGCCCGCTCACAATCACCCGTCCGCCGTCCAGAACCACCAGCTCGCTGCAGAACCGGAACGCCTCCTCCATGTCATGCGTCACAAACAACACCGCGCCCTTGTACTCCGCCAGCGTCTCGCGAAGTTGTTCCTCGGTCCTGCGCCGCAGGTGCGGGTCTAGCGCCGCGAACGGCTCATCCAGCAGCAGCGCGTCCGGCTCAATCGCCATGCACCGCGCAATCGCCACCCGCTGCCTCTGCCCGCCCGAGATCTCGCCCGGCATGCGTCCGGCCAGCTCCGCAATGTGCATCCGCTCCAGGTGCCGCGCCACCACGCGCCTGCGTTCCTCCGCATTCAGCCCGCTCAGCCCGAAGCCCACGTTCTCTTCCACCGTCATATGCGGAAACAACGCGTAGTCCTGAAACACAATCCCGATCCTGCGCCGCGCCGAGCGCACATTCTCACCCGCCGCGCTGTCGAACAGCACGCGCCCATTCAGCACAATCCGCCCTGCATCCGGCTCCGCCACGCCCGCAATCAGCCGCAGCGTCATCGTCTTCCCCGCGCCCGACGGCCCAAGAATTCCCACCGCGCCTCTCCCCGCGCGCAGCCGCAGCTTCAGCGTGAATCGCTCCAGCCGCTTCTCCAGATCGATCTCGAGCGCGGACGGAGTCTCGCTCTCCTCATTCTGCGCAAGCGCCGCGCGAGGCACTGTGGGAAGCTCGCCTGCATCGATCTGCGCCGTCGCCGCAACCTCCGTCTGCACCCGCCTGCGCGCCGCCCTTCCTTCCCGGTTCAACAGTCGGATCATCCCCAGCGAGATCGCCACAATCAGCGTGACCCACACCGCGGCCAGGCGCATGTCGCCGTCTTCCACCGCGGAAAAGATCGCAATCGGCATGGTCTGCGTGCGCCCGGGAATGTTTCCCGCCAGCATCAGCGTCGCGCCGAACTCCCCCATCGCGCGCGCAAACGCCAGCACCGTTCCCGCCACCACCCCCGGCCCCGCCAGCGGAAACAGTATTCGCCGAAAGACCCTCCACTCCGATGCGCCCAGCGTCCGCGCCGCCTGCAACAGCGTCGGATTCACCTGCTCGAACGCGCCCAGCGCCGTGCGGTACATCAGCGGGAACGCTACCACCGTCGCCGCAATCACCGTTGCCGGCCAGGAAAACACAATCGTGATCCCCACCCGTTCCAGCGCGGCACCAAGCAAACTGCGACGCCCAAACACCAGCAGCAGAAAAAAACCCACCACCGTCGGCGGAAGCACCAATGGCAACGTCAGCAGCCCGTCAATCCATCCCCGCAGGCCCAGCGTCCGCAATCCCCATCCCCACAGCCCCCACGTCCGCGCGCCCCACGCCCGCGAGTCGCCCTGCGCCCGGTACATCCACCACGCCGCCAGCAGCCCCAGGAAAAATGTCGCCGCCGTGGCCGCGCAGGTAGTCGCAATGGAGATCAGCAGCGGCGACGCGTCGATCGGCAATCTCACCATGAAGCCATGGTAAATCCATGCTTCACGAAGATCGCAGCCGCCGCGGGACTCTTCAGATACTCCACAAACTGCTGCGCCGCACCGCTCTCGCGCCCCGCTCCCACCACAGCCACCGGATAGACGATCGGCTCATGTGTCTCCTCCGGCGCGGTCGCAACAATCCGCACCCGCGCATCGTTCTGTGCGTCGGTCGCATACACCAGTCCCGCGTCGGCGTTGCCCGTCTCCACGTACGTCAGCACCTGGCGCACGTCCTTGGCCAGCACAATCTTTCCCTTCACCCGCTCGTATAGCTTCAGCGCCGTCAGCGTCTCCTTGCCGTACTGCCCGGCCGGTACGCTCCCCGGATCGCCCAGCGCAATCTGTCGCACACTCTTGTCCGTCAGTCCCGCAAACCCCTGCAACCCCGATCCGCGCGGAGCAATCAGCACCAGCGTGTTGCGCAGCAGATCGTGCCGCGTCCCCGCCTCGATCAGCCCCTTCGCCTGCAGCTCGTCCATCGGCCCCGCCGCAGCCGATAGAAACACATCCACCGGCGCGCCCTGCTCGACCTGCCGCGCCAGCGTGCCCGATCCGCCAAAGTTGTTGCGGAAATCTATCTCCGCATGATCCTGCCGGTACTGCGTCTCAATCTCGCCAATCGTCTCCGTCAGGCTCGCCGCCACTGAAAGCGTCAGCGTCGTCCGCGCTGGCCCGTGGCACGCGCCGAGCGCAAGCAGCCCAACAGACAAGCCCGCCAACACGCGTTGCGCCGCATGGAACATAGACCGCCTCCGCAATCGACACTCAATAACTAATTCTTGCCGGGTTTGCCCCCTGCCATCTTGTAGATCTCGCTCCCGGCCAGCAGGAATCCGCCAACCCCGTAGTTGAAACTCGACGAAGGCTTGAACAGCGCCGGCGCCGACCCGGTCTGCTGAATGTCTCCCAGCCGCCCGTCCGCGTAGATGTGCTGCAGCATTCCCGCCCACGCCTTCTCCACCACCGGCTTGTACGTCTTGCGGTCGAGGATTCCATTGTTGATCCCCCACGCCATGCCGAATGCAATCAGCGCCGAGCCCGAAATCTCCGGCTGGTCGTACGACGCCGGGTCCAGCAGCCCGGAGCGCCACAACCCGTCCGGCCCCTGGATCTTCGCCAGCGCGGCGGACATCTCCTTCAACTGCGTCTCGTACATCGCGCGCGCTGGATCGTCCTTCGGCACGTACTCTAGCGTCCTCGCCAGTCCGCCCATCACCCATCCCTCGCCCCGCGACCAGAAGACCTTTTCCCCGTTCTTCTCTTTTGCCGTTATGAACGTCGTATCGCGGAAATACAGGTGCGATGCCGGGTCCCACAGTTCCTGCGAGGTCTTCGCCCACTCCTCATCCAGATATGTGATGTACTTCTTGTCACCGGTGGCCGCAAACAGCCGTGCCCACGCCGGCGGCGCCATGAACAGCGCATCGCACCACCACCACTCGATCCTTCGCGTCGAACCCACCTCCACCCGCGGCCGCGTCAGGATGTCGTCGAAGGTGGCCTTGGTCGGCGCCAGCTCCTCCGGCTCCTTGTCCATCAGGTACAGCTCCAGATAGGTCTGCGCCATGCTGTGCTGGTTCGCGCCGCTCTCCGTCTTGCTCAGCTCCCAGTTGTAGGCCTTGCCCGTCTCCCGCATCACGTTGGCGTACTTTGGATCGCCCAGCGACTGCGACGCCGCCATCAATCCGCTATACAGCGCGCCCCATGTCCAGATCGCGCCATCGAGCTGTTTCGAGCGGTCGAACGCCGCGAAGTACTGTTGCGACTGGGCAAGCTGCCAGTCCGCCACCTTGCGCATCGCCGCGGCCACCGGTTTCGGCTTCAGCTTCGGCGAAAGGTCCTTGGCCAGCGGCCCCGGGTCGTCCGGTACGCTGCCGAACTTCCGCGCACGCGCTGCTGCGTCCGGCGACACCGGAGCTCCGTTCCGCTGCGGCCTCTGCGTCGGAGCTGCCGGTGCAGCCTGCGGCGCGGCAACCGGTGCCGTCTGCGGCCCGGCCTGCGCCAGCTTCAGCATCTCGCTGCCCGCCAGCAAAAATCCGCCGATCCCGTAGTTGTAGCTTGCTGCGGGTTTGAACGCCGCCGGCTCCGCGCCAGTCTGCTGGATGTCTCCCAGCCGCCCGTCCGTGTAGATGTGTTGCAGCATTCCCACCCACGCCTTGGTCACCACCGGCCCATACACCGCGCGGTCCAGAATCCCATTGTTGATCCCCCACGCCATGCCGAATGTAATCAGCGACGACCCCGAGATCTCCGGCTGGTCGTAGTCTGCCGGGTCCAGCAGCCCTGCGCGCCACAACCCGTCCGGCCCCTGGATCTTCGCCAGCGCAGCGGCCATCTCCCTCAACTGCGTCTCATACTTCGCCCTCGCCGGATCGTCCTTGGGCAGATACTCCAGCGTCCGAGCCAGTCCACCCATCACCCAGCCCTCGCCGCGCGACCAGAACATCTTCTGTCCGTTCTTCTCCGTCCGCGTGATGTAGCTCGCGTCGCGCGAGTACAGGTGCGCCTGCGGGTCGTAGAGCAGTTGCGATGTCTTCGCCCACTCCTCGTCCAGATAGCTGATGTACTTCCTGTCGCCGGTCGCCGCATACATACGCGCCCACACCGGCGGCCCCATGAACAGCGCATCGCACCACCACCATGTGATCCTGTGCTGCGGCCCCATCTCGGGGCGCGGCGCGGCCAGAATCCCGTCCAGCGCGGTCTGGATCGGCGCAATCTGCTCCGGCTTCCTGTCCTTCAGATACAGCTCCAGGTACATCTGCGCGATGCTCTGGTCGTCGCCGCTGGGCATCTGCGTCGAACGCAGCCCCCAGTTGTAGCTCTTGCCCACCTGCTCCATCGCGTCGCGGTATCTCGCATCGTTCAGCGCGTCTGCCGCGGCCATGTACCCCGCGTATAACACGCTCCACGTCCAAATCCGCCCGTCCATGTTGCGCGCGCGGTCCACCACCGTGAAGTACTGCTGCGACCCGGCAAGCTCCGAGTCCGCCACCTTGCGCATCGCCGCGCCCACCGCCTCCGGCGTAATCGCCCGCGACAGGTCCCTGTCCAGCGGCCCGCCGTCGTCCGGAGACGAGCCGAACCCGCGCGAGTTGTCCTTGGCAATCCCCGCCAGCCGCATCGCCTCCGTGTTGGGCGGGGCCACCGGCGTGTCCGTCAACTGTGGCGGAAACTGCCGCGCTCCCGGCTGTGCGCCCGGTGCGCCTGCCTGCGCCCATGCGCCCTGCTGCATCGTTCCCAACAGACAAACGCCCGCCGCCATGGCAAGCAACCCCATCTTCCGCCCAACTGACATCGCACGACCTCGCTCTTTAGCCCGAATCATTATTGACACCAATCAACGCCTGGGCCGCCAAACCACCCCTGCCTGCGGCAACAGGATCATACCCGAACCAATTCACTGCCGTCATTCTGGCCCAACCTACTCCTCGCGCAGCACCTCCAGCGGCTTCTGCTCTAGGATCCTGTGGCTCGCCATCCATCCCGTCGCCACCGTCAGCGCCGCCACTCCAGCCAGCGCGCTGAAGTTCAGCAGCCAATGCGCCTGGTACGCCACATTCATCGTATGCAGCACCTGGCGCGTAATCAGGTTGGCAAAGCCGATCCCCACCACGCCCGCCACCAGCCCCAGCACGGCAAACTCAATCGAAAAGATCGTCGCAATCCTGCCCCGCGTCGCGCCCAGCGTCTTCAGCACCACCACCTCGCGGATGCGCCGGTACTTCGTTCCCGCAATCGACGAAGCCAGAATCACCACTCCCGCGAAGATGGAGAACGCCGCCAGGAACTGGATCACGTACGTTATCTGGATCACCACCGCGCGCACCGTCTCCAGCGCCTGCGCCACGTTGATCACCGTCACCGTTGGGAATGCCGCGTACAGCGCGCGCTGCAGTTCGCCCACCTTCGCAGGGTCCACATGCACTCCGCCGTTCCACACCGCCGGCAGCCCGTCCAGCGCCGCCTTGGGCAGCGTGTACTCCGCCCGCGAGTACGCGTGCCGTCCATCGGCCTTGGTCAACGCCACCACGGTCGCCGCAATCTGCTGGTCCTGCACGTCAAACACAATCGTCGATCCCAGCTTCACGCCCAGCCACTCCGCCTGCTGCTGCGAGATGGCAAGCTCTGGACTGCGCTCGCCAGCCTTCCACCACGCGCCCTCCACCACCTTCGTCCCCACCGGCGCGGCCTCCGCCCAGGTCAGGCTCACCCCGCGCGGCATCCTTCGCCGTCGCCCGTTCCTCGGCGTCCCCTGCGCCTGATCGCGTTCCGCATCCGTCCTTGCCTGCGCCCGCTCCGCATCCGCCTTTGCCCTGGCCTCGGCCTGTGTCACGCCGTCGATGCTCTCGATCCGCGCCGACACCACGGGCAGCAGCTCCGGCTGCGTTGTCACTACCGGCTGCGTCTTCAGCAGCGCGCGCACCCCGTCGATCTCCGTCCGCGCAATGTCCACCAGAAACACATTGGGCAGGTTCGGCGCCGACGCGATGTGCAGTTCGTTCACCACCGCCCGCTGCACCAGGAACACCAGCATGATCTGCATCACGCCCATGCCCAGCGCGGCCAGCAGCGCTGCCGAGGGATTGCCCGGCCGGTACAGGTTCGCCAGCCCGTGGCGCAGCGCCGAAGGCAGATGCAGCCGCGTTCGGTTCAAAAAGAACTTTAGCCCCCACAGCACCGCCGCCGCCGCCGCCAGCAGCACCAGCAGCACAATCACCAGACCCACCGAAAACACCCGTCCCACCTCGGCCGAGTCCGACAGCGTAGTCGCAATCAAAGCGATCCCGGCAAGTATCAGCACAAACGAGCTCGCCTGCATGGGCCTGCGGCGCGTCCAGTTCCAACTCATCGGACCGAAAATCGCCGCGGCGAAGAGGGCGATCCATTCCAGCAGCAGCTCTAGCGAGTGCCCCGGCCAGTACCTGCGAACCACGGCTACGCTCACCATCCCAACGACCACCCCCAGAACAACCCATGGCAGCCGCCCCCGCACACGCTGCACCGAGCTCACCCCGCCGCCGTCGCCAAAATCCGACTCCGTATCGCGCCGCAGAATCAGGCTCGGCCTCACTCCGCGAATGTCCAGCAGCGGTGGCAGCGTAAACAGCAACGTGGTCAGCAGGCCCGCGCCCAGCCCCGTCAGGATCGCCCACGGTTGCAGGTGCAACTCGGTCGGAACATTGATCAGCTTGCCCAGCACCAGCGGGAACGCAAGCTGCACCGCAATCCCCAGCAGCACGCCCAGCAATCCCCCGGCAAGCCCCAGCAGCAGCGTCTGCAGCAGGTAGATCTTCATGATCTGCCCGCTGCGCGCCCCCAGCGACTTCATGATCGCGATCGTGTCCAGCCGCTGCTGCAGGTGCGCGCGCATCGCCATCGCTACGCCCACCGCGCCCAGCACCAGCGCCACCAGGCTCATCAGCGACAACAGGCTCGTCGAGCGGTCCAGCCCCTCGGTCACCGACGGGTTCGTCTCGCGATAGTCCGTCACCTGCGCCTCCGGCAGCATCGCCGCAACCTTCGTCTTCAAATCCGCAACCGCCGCATCCGTCACGGGTCGTCCATCCGCTGTCTGCGGCAGCTTGAACAGCACGCGTTCCGTCGCATGGTTTCCCGGCCCCAGCAGCCCGGTCGTATCCAGCGCCGCGCGCGAGATCAGCACTCGCGGCCCCGCCGAGAACGCTCCCGAGAGCCGGTCCGGCTCGTTCACCACCGTCGCCGCAATATGGAACGTCTGTTCGCCCAGGCGCACATCGTCGCCCACATGCAGCCCTGTGCGCAGCAGCAGGTCGTCGCCCACCGCCACCGACCCCGGCCCCAGCGCCGTCTTCAGGCCCATCGCCGGAGAAAGCTCAATCTCTCCATAGAACGGATACACCGCCGGATCGACCGCCTTCAAGCTCACCAGCACCGGCATCATCGACTGCGGCGACGCCGCCATCGACACCATCTCCGTCACCATCGTCATCTCGACGCCGCCCGCGCGGATCGCGTCCAGCGATTTCATCTCATTCGGCGTTGGCTGCTCATTCGTCCGCGCCGCCAGGTCCGCCGCCATGATCGACCGCGCGCGGTCCAACAGCGTGGCGCGGAACGACGCCGAAAATCCCCGCACTCCAGTCAGCGCCGCCACGCCAATTGCAACCGAAAGAATGACAAACACAAACTTCCCGCGCGAGTGCCGCATCTCGCGCGCCGCGATCTTCGCCGCCGTTCCCCATGCCAGTCCGTTCGCCATCTATCGGCCCACCGCCGGCCCGTCCGGCGTCTGCCAGTCCGCACCCTGAGCATCGGGATTGATCTCGTCGGAAACAATCATCCCGTCGCGCAGCACTATCCGCCGCCCCGCGCACGCCGCCAGCGTCGCGTCGTGCGTCACCAGCAGCAGCGTCGTCCCCTCGGTGCGGTTCAGCTCCAGCAGCAGTTCCAGCACGTGCGCGCCGTTGACGGTGTCCAGGTTCCCCGTTGGCTCGTCGGCCAGCACAATCGGCGGCCGCATCACAAACGCCCGCGCCAGCGCCACCCGCTGCTGCTCGCCGCCCGACAGTTGCACCGGGTAGTGGTCCATGCGGTCGCCCAGCCCCACGCTAGTCAGCAGCTGCCGCGCCCGCGGCTTGCCGTCGCCCTCCGCATTCAGCTCATGCACCAGCAGAACATTCTCCAGCGCGGTCAGCGTCGGCACCAGTTGGTACGACTGGAAGACGAACCCCACCGTCCGCCCGCGCACCTGCGCCAGCCGGTCCTCCGGCATATAGCTGATCGCCACTCCATTCAGCCGCACCACGCCCGCGCTCGGCGTATCCAACCCCGCCAGCAGTCCCAGCAGCGTCGATTTCCCGCTCCCCGACGCTCCCATGATCGCCACAAACTCGCCCTTCGGCACGCTAAAGTCCAGCCCGCGCAGGATCTCCACCGTCCGCGCCCCGTTGCGGATCGACTTCCGCAGCCCCTCCACCACAATCATCGCCTGCTCTCTGACAATCTCTTCGCTCGGGTCTTCGTCTTCACTCACGGCCTAAGCCTCCCTCTGCGTCGCATCAACACTGCGCAGGCATTCCCTCACGCAATCGTATCTTTGATACGTTGGAACGATGCGGAAAGTTTATCCTTTATCGGTTCTGGCGTATTTCCTGCTGGCAATCTGCGCACCCGCCCAGCCCAAAGTCCAGCCCCCATCCGCGCACACAGACCATCGCCCCGTCCTGGTCTGCTTCGGCGATAGCCTGACCGCCGGTCGCGGCATCGATCCCGGCCAGAGCTACCCTGACTACCTCCAGGCCTTGTTCGACCAGCGCCACATCCGCTACCGCGTCGACAACCAGGGCGTCAGCGGCAACACCACCAAGGACGGCGTCGCGCGCCTGCCCCAGGTCCTCGCCCTGCATCCCGCCGTCGCCGTCGTCGAGTTCGGAGGTAACGACGGACTGCGCGGCCTGCCCATCGCCGACACCCGCGCCAACCTCGACCGCATCGTCGCCACGCTGCAACACGCCGGCATAAAGGTCGCCCTCGCCGGCATCACCCTCCCGCCCGACTACGGCCCCGACTACATCCAGCAGTTCAACCGGACCTACACCCTGCTCGCTCGCAAGTACCGCGTCCCCATGCTTCCCTTCCTGCTCAAGGACGTCTATGGCGTACCCGGAATGATGCAATCCGATCGCACCCACGCCACCGCCCGCGGCAACCAGGTCGTCGCCCGCAACGTCCTCGCCCTCGTCCTTCCCCTGCTCAAAAAATAACGTGCCACCGGCCGTCATTCTGCCGCAGCCCCCACCAGCCGTCATTCTGGCGCAGCCAGAATCTCTGTCGTTGCTTTCGCCCTACTTTGTCATTCTGAGCCGGGTGCCCCGCATCTCGATTTTGAGATGTGGGATCGTTCGTCCACCGCCCTACGCCAGCACCACGATCGGCTGCATCAGCGTGCCCGCAATCCGCTTGGCAATCGCCAGCAGCTCCGCCGGGCCGGTAAAGACCTTCACCAGTGCCGCGCCGGAGTACTCCGGCAGGTTCACCTGCATCCCATTGCGCAGCCGCCCCGCCGCCTGTTCGTCCACCGTCACCGAAGGCATCTCCGGCAGCAGCGTCCGCGGATGCGGCATCCGCCGCTCAATCTCTTCCGGCGCGCCCGCCAGCCCCTTCAACTCTTCGAGCCCAATCGCCTGCGCCAGCGTAAACGCTCCGGCCTGCGTTCTCCTCAGCGTGGCCAGGTGCGCCCCGCATCCTGCCAGTTGGCCAAGCTCATGCGCCACCGACCGCACATATCCACCCGCCGAAACCTGCATCTCGAAGCGCGCCATCTCGCCCTCCAGCGACAGCAGGTCGAATCGGTGGATCATAATCCGCGCCAGCTTCATCTCCACCGGCTTGCCTGCGCGCGCCAGCTTGTGCGCCGGAACTCCGCCAATCTTCTTCGCGGAAAACACCGGCGGCATCTGCTCCATCTCGCCGTGGAAGCGCGCCGCCAGCCCGCGCAGCTCGGCCAAACTTTTCTCCAGCGGCCGCGCCTCGCCCTCCGCCGTTCCCTCCGCGTCGAAGGTGTCGGTGGCAAATCCGAAGCGGATCGTTCCCTCGTACGTCTTCTCCGCCGTGCCGAAGAACTGCGCCAGCCGCGTGTATTTGCCCAGCAGCAGCGGCAGCACTCCGGTCGCCATCGGGTCCAGCGTCCCCAGGTGCCCAACCGAGCGCTCGCCCGTGGCCCTGCGCACAACATCCACCACATCGTGCGAGGTCATCCCCGCGGGCTTGTCCAAAACCAGGAGTCCATTCATCCCTACCAGACTACGTGGTCTTGGGCCGCATTGCTAAATCTCGCCGCCGCTGTGCCGCACCAGCGACAGGAACTCGTTGCGCGTCTGCGTCTGCGTCTTGAACACCCCGCGCATCGCCGAGGTCACCGTCGCCGAGTGCTGCTTCTCCACGCCGCGCATCATCATGCACAGGTGCTGCGCCTCCACGATCACGCCCACGCCCTGCGGCTCGATCGCCTGCACAATCGCGTCCGCAATCTGCGTCGTCATCCGCTCCTGCACCTGCAAGCGCCGCGAGTACATCTCCACCAGCCGCGGGATCTTCGACAGCCCGATCACCCGTCCGCGCGGCACGTACGCCACATGCACCTTGCCGAAGAAAGGCAGCAGATGGTGCTCGCACAGCGAATAGAACTCAACGTCCCGCACCATCACCATCTCGTCGTAGTCCACCTCGAAGAGCGCGTCGTTCAGCACCGTGGGTACGTCCATCGCGTATCCCTGGGTCAGGAACGCCATCGCCTTCTCCACCCGCTCCGGCGTCTGCGCCAGCCCATCGCGCGCGGGGTCCTCGCCGATCCGCCGCAGCAGCTCGCGATAGATATCCTGCGTCGACAGCGCCGCCGCTGTTCCCGCTTCAATAGCCGCCAATCCCTCTTCCAAAACCGTCCGTGTGCTCATATCGATTCATCCCCTCCCGGGCTCTTCGCCAACCTCAAACGAGTTGTTCCCCGTCTCCTCGATCCGTATCCGCACAACCTTCGCGCCCGAAAATCCCTGAAAGACGCGGTAGACCTCGCGCGTAAAGTTCTCCGTCGTCGGAACCACCTCGCGAAACTCATCCAGCGTATTCAGGTTCATCCCATCGAACCGCCCCAGCAGATGCGTCCGCGCAAACACATCCAGCTCGCCCAGGTCGCAGACCATTCCGGTCTGCGCGTTCACCGATCCGCCCAGCGTCACCTCGATCCCGTAGTTGTGCCCGTGCCCATGCGGGTTGTTGCACTTCCCATAGACCGCCCGGTTCTGCTCCGCGCTGTATGCATCGGTGTGCAGCCGGTGCGACGCGCTCAGCCGGTATCGCCGCGTGAGATACGCCTTCGGCCGCGCGCTCTGCCTCTCTGTCTGCAACAAGCCCGCCATTCAACGCTCCCCGTAGTACTCAGCAAACAGGTCGTCCCTCTCATACACCCGCACGCGGTGCAGCTTCGCACCGGGAATCTTTCCCTCCAGCCGTCGCCAGATCGCAATCGCAATGTTCTCCGTCGTCGGAATCGTTCCCGTTCCCGCCGCAAACTCCGGCACCTCCAGATTGAGATGCCGGTGGTCGTACACGCTCACTACCTCGCGTTGCAGAATCTCCTTCAACTCCTTCAGGTCCACCACAAACCCAGACACCGGATCGACCTCGCCAGCAACCGTCACCTCCAGCGTGTAGTTGTGCCCGTGCCCATTTTTATTGGCGCAGCGGCCAAAGACGCGCCGGTTCTCCTCCTCGGTCCACGCCTCGTTCCAGTAGTAGTGCGCCGAAGAAAACTCCGCCTTCCGTGTCAGTAGAATCATCGTGTCTCACTCACAGCTCACAGCCCATCGCTCATAGCTCAAGCAAAAAAACCGCTCATCTCAGTCACTCAATTAGATGTAACAGCGACTGCTTCGTTGCATCGCAAATCCGTTCAAAGAAGACTTACCGCCCAACCTTGTATCTCCGCCCCTTCCAATCCACCGACCTCGTCACCCGATGGTGAAGATAACTCCGCACCAGCAGCCAGCAGAACATCGGGATCCCCACAATCGAGATCGCCACGTCGCCCGCCGGAAAGTTCGACCGCGCCGCGCGTTCATAGAACCGCCAAAGCGTCCGCAGCCACAGCAGCCAGAGCAGCAAGAGCACCGCCGGTTGCCATGCTAACCGCGACGAAGTCAGCTCCAGCGCCAGCACCGGCAGCCCGAAGAAGAGCAGCAGGTCCAGCACGCGCCACGCCGCCAGCCACAGCGGCCGCGGAAACAGCAGCGCCAGGTTCTTCGTCCATCCCTCCACCATCTCCGGCAGCGTGCGGTACATCCGCGCCGCCAGCGCGTCCGGCGCGTAGCGGAAGCGAATCCTGTGCCGCGCCCGCTTGATCTTGCGCGCCAGAGCCACGTCCTCCAGTATCTCCTGCCCCACCCCGCGATGCCCGCCCACAGCAAAGTACGCCTCGCGTTCCACCAATAAAAACTGCCCATTCGCCGCCGCCACCCGGCTCGCAGGATCGCTCACCCGCTTCGGCGGGTAGATGCTCGCCAGCTCCGAAAACACCAGCGGCATCACCGCCCGCTGCCAGAAGCCCTCCACCATCTGCCGCGGCGAGTAGGACAGCAGCGCCGCTCCATACCTCTTCGCCTCATGCAGCGCCCGCCCCAGGTCCCCCGGCTCGTGCACCGTGTCCGCATCGGTAAACAGCAGCCACACCCCACGCGCCCGCTGCGCCCCCGCCCAGCACGCATTCGTCTTCCCGGTGAATCCGCCGCGCTCGCTCAGGTCCAGCCCGGGAGCCTCGATCACGATCGCCCCTTCGCGCCCCGCCGCAACCTCCCGCGCAATCTCCCGCGTCCCGTCGGTCGAATCGTCATCCACGACGATCAGCTCCCACTCCGCGCCCAGCACAAACCCCACATCCGACTGCCCCACCAGCGACCGCAGGCACTCTCCCAGCACCGCCGCCTCATTGCGCGCCGGAACAATCACCGACAGCCGCATCCGCGCCTCCGCAGACGCCGCAGCAGCATTCACTGAAGACGCAGCCGTCGAAACCACCCCGCTCTTCCCCGGAACTTCACCCGAATCGCTCACAGCTTCGTATTATAGGAAGCAGGGGCCTCGCGTGCGTATAGCCAGACCGACTCTTCGATCCGCCGTCCTTCTTCTCACCCTCTCCGCGCTCTCGCTCACCGCCTGCGATCGCGGCGACCACCCCGCCCGCATCGGCCAGCCCGCTCCTCAGTTCACCCTCGCCGACGGCGCCCAAACCATCTCGCTCGCCCAGTTCCGTGGTCATACCGTCGTCCTCAACTTCTGGGCCACCTGGTGTCTGCCCTGCATCGAAGAGCTGCCCAGCCTGATGGAACTCCAGCGCCGCTTCCCACAGCTCACCGTCCTCGCCATCAGCCAGGACGACGACCCCGCCGTCTACCGCCGCTTCCTGCTCGACTACCGCGTCAACCTGCTCACCCTGCGCGATCCGTCCGCGCGCATTCCGCATCTCTACGGCACCGTCAAGCTCCCCGAAACTTACATCATCGACTCGCGCGGTATCCTCCGCCGCAAGTTCGTCTCCGCCCAGGACTGGACCAGCCCCGAGATCATCGACTACCTCAGCAAGCTCTAGCCGCTGCTGTCAAACCACGAAGTACTTGGCCTGCGGATGATGCACAACCAGCGCATTCGTGCTCTGCTCCGGCTCAATGTGGTACCCCTCCGTCAGGCGCACATTGATCTTCCCCTCCGGCTTCAGCAGCGCGAAGATCTTTGCCTGGTCCTCCAGGTTGGGGCACGCCGGGTAGCCGAACGAGTAGCGCGAGCCGCGATACTTCTGGTGAAACAGGTCGCGCACCTCCGCCGCGTCTTCGCCGCCGATGCCCAGCTCCGCCCGCATCACTACATGCATGTACTCCGCCAGCGCCTCGGCCGTCTCCACCGAGAGCCCATGCAGGTAAAGGTATTTCGTAAAGTCGCCAGCCGCGAAGAGCCTCTGCGTCACCTCGCTGGCGCGGCTGCCAATGGTCACCACCGAGAATCCGATCACATCCATCCGCCCGGACGACTTCGGCGAGAAGAAGTCCGCAATCGAGAGCAGCCGTCCCTCCCGCTGCCGCGGAAAATCAATCCGCAACAGTTCCTCCTTTTGTCGTTCGGGATCATAAACAATGACCTCGTTCCCCTCGCTCTGTGCGGGGAACCAACCGTATACCGTCTTCGGATCGAACCAGCCGTTGGCGATGACCTCCTGCTCCAGCTCCTTCAGGATGGGCCGGAACTTCTCGTCCACCAGCCGCAGGTAGTCGGTGGCCGAGGCCGTCTTCAACTGCCACTGGTTCTTGAACAGCGCCGTCTCGTTGATGTACTTGTACAGTTCATTGAGGTCGAAGTCGCGCCGCGTGCGCACGCCGAAGAACGACGGCGCGGGAATCTCCTCCACATCCTTCACAATGGCCGATCGCTCGGTGGTCGCCGGAGCCAGCGACGCCAGCCGCTCCTCCGCGCCGGGCCGGTTGAACTCGCGCCGCGTGGCCCCGTCGCTGAGTCGGCTGGCGCGAACGCTCGCGTCCTCGTCCGTAAGGTCGCTCATCACGTGCAGTCCGGCGAAGGCGTCCTCCGCGTAGAAGACCGCCGAGCTGTACTCCTTGCGCAGGTCGTCCTCCACATACTTGCGGGTCAGCGCCGCGCCGCCGCAGATCACCGGAATCTGCGACTGAATCATCTGCAGGTCCTGGATCACGTACTTCATCTCCAGCGTCGATTTCACCAGCAGCCCCGACAACCCAATCGCATCCGCGTTGTGCTGCCTTGCGGCCTCCATGATGTTGCCGGAGGGCTGCTTGATGCCCAGGTTCACCACCTTATAACCGTTGTTGGACAAAATAATGTCCACCAGGTTCTTGCCGATGTCGTGCACGTCGCCCTTCACCGTCGCCAGCACAATCGTTCCCCGCTGGTTGCCCTCGGCCTTTTCCATCTTCGGCTCCAGGTACGCGACAGCGGCTTTCATGGTCGCCGCCGAATCAAGCACCGAAGGCAACTGCATCTTGCGCGCGCCGAACAGTTCACCCACCGTCTTCATCCCGTCCAGCAGCACCGTATTGATCAGATCCAGCGGCGTGTAGCGCCCCAACGCAGACTCCAGAATCTCCTCCAGCGATTGCTTTCTCTCACCCTGTCCCAGCCCGCGTTCGCCGTTGATGATCAGGTGCTTCAGCTTCTCCTCGTCCGACATATCGTCGGTCGAGGCCGCCGTCTCCTCCTCCGCGCCGGCACCCTTCCCCAGCCTAGCGAAGTGCTGCATATAGAGCTGTAGTGGGTCCTGCTCCGTCTTTCCGTTGCGGAAGATCAGGTTGCGCGCCAGTTCAACTTCAACCTCAGGAATCTTGTACAACGGATAGATTTTGCTGTAGTTGACAATCGCAGAATCCAGCCCTCTGTCCACCGCCTCCTTCAGAAAGACGCTGTTCAACACACGCCGCGCATACGCGTTCAACCCGAAGCTGATGTTCGAAACGCCCAGCGTCGTCCGGCACTCCGGCAGCTCAATCTTGATCCGCCGCACCGCCTCCAGCGTCTCCATCCCCGCCGTCCTATAGTCTTCCTGGCCGGTGGTAATGGGCAGCGTGAGCGCATCGAAGATCAGGTCCTGCGCGCGCAGCCCGTACTTCTGGGTCGCCAGCTTGTGGATGCGCTGCGCGACGGCCAGCTTCTTCTCCGCCGTCAGCGCCATGCCGTCCTCGTCTATCGTCAGCGCAATCACCGCCGCGCCGTAGCGCCGCGCCATCGGCAGCACCTGGCTCGTCCGCTTCTCGCCGTCCTCCAGGTTGATCGAGTTGATGATCGGCTTGCCGGGAATCCGCTTCAGCGCCTCCTCGATCACGTTGGCCTCGGTGGAATCAATCAGGATCGGCGCAGGCACGCGTGTGGCAATCTTCTCCAGCACGCCGTTCATATACGCAACCTCGTCCTCTCCCACCACCGCGCAGCAGATGTCCAGCAGTTGCGATCCCTCGCTCACCAGCCGCTTGGCCAGCGTGAAGATGCCGTCGTAGTCGCCCTTGCGCACCATCTCATTGAAGTGGGTGACGCGCGTGGTGGCGTTCATCTCCTCAGCAATGATCGCCGGCTGCCCATCCACCTCCAGCGGCACCGCGGAGAACGCGCTCGCGGCCACAGACTGCGGTTTGTTGTTGCGCGCCAGCGGCCTCAGCCCGGCCACAGCCTCCGCCGCTGCCTTGATGTGCGTGGGCGTGGTGCCGCAGCAGCCGCCAATCACCTGCACTCCGTACTCCGACACAAAGCGCCGATGGTGCTCCGCAAACTCCGTAGGCGTCAGCTTGTATACCGCGCGCCCGCCCACATTTTGCGGCAGCCCGGCGTTGGGAATCACGCTGATCGGCATCGTCGCGTTCTGGCACAGAAAGCGCACCGCGTCGTTCATCTCCGCGGGCCCTGTCGCGCAGTTCAGGCCGATCACATCGGGCCGGAAGCACTCCAGCACCGCCAGCGCCGCGCCGATCTCGCTGCCCAGCAGCATTGTGCCCGTCGCTTCCATGGTGATCTGCGCCTGCACCGGAAGCGTGACGCCGGTCTTCTTCATCGCGTCGCTGCATGCGGCCAGCGCGATCTTCAGTTGCAGCAGGTCCTGGCATGTCTCGATCAGCAGAATGTCCACCCCTCCCTCGATCAGCGCCTCGGCCTGCTCCACGTAGCTGGCCAGCATCGCGTCGTATCCGATGTGTCCCAGCGACGGCAGCTTGGTCGTCGGCCCCATCGACCCCGCAACGAAGCGCGGCTTGTCCGCCGTGGAGTACTCGCGAGCCACGTCCTTGGCCAGCCGCGCCGCGGCCATGTTCAGCTCGCGCGCGCGATGCGCAATCCCGAACTCCGCCAGCACCAGCGACGACCCGCCGAATGAATCCGTCTCAATCACGTCGGCCCCAACTTCCAGGTAGCTGGCGTGGATCTCGCGGATCACATCGGGCCGCGTGACCACCAGGATCTCGCCGCAGTTCTCTTTGCCCTCGAAGTCGCCTTCCACCGTGAGCGCGTAGTTCTGGATCGACGTGCCCATGGCGCCGTCGTAAACCATCACGCGTTGCTTCAGGAGATCGAGAAATGTGGGCGATGTGGTCATAGGTGGTTTGGCGATTCCATGCAGGCGCGCGAGAGCACCCTCTCTAGAATACAGGGGCGCACGGCCATCAACATGTTTCTCCGGCCATGGGGAACTGGGTTTCCAATGGGGGTGCTTTCCCTGTTCCAGGTCGCGGGTTAGGCCGTATGCTGGTTGTATTCCCTTTTCTGGAGATCTGCTGATGCGCCGCACCGCCGTTTCGTTGATGGTTCTTGCCGCTGGCCTGATGGCCGCGTCCTCTGCCTGTCGAGCGCAGTCTCCCGCTGCCGCAAACCCTTCTGCTCCCGCTGCTGCAAAACCTCCCGCTCCTGTTGCGGCTTCACCTTCCACTCCTGTTGCTGCTTCATCTTCTGCTCATGCCGCTGCGCTGGAACCCGCCTGGGTTGTCCGCAGCAATCAGTACACCCAGATGCTCCTCGATGTGCAGATGAAGCACTCGCCGGAGAGGGCCTCGGCGCAGGGGTTGGCGAAGTACGATCCGTTAATCACCGACGCGACGCGCGCTGATGAGATCGCCCAGCGCAAGGAACTTCAGGACGTCCTGGCGAAGCTGAAGAAGGTCGAAGCGAAGGAGAAGGACAGGAATGTGCGCGAGGACCTGGAGATTGTGCAGAAGGCCTTCAACCTGCAATTCCGCCGGGACGATTACCAGCTCGACCACACGGTGCAGTTCCTCGACGCAACCCAGGCGGTGTTTGTCGGGCTGCGCACTCTGCTGGACGACCAGGTGGCGGCGGAGCGCAGACCGGCGGCCGTGACCCGGCTGCGCAAGTACGCCGGCGTGGAACCCGGGTTCAAGCCATTCACCGACGTTCTGAAGCAGCGCGTGATGGAGCAGATGGCCAAGCCCGGCGTGGTGTATCCCTCAGTGAACGAGATGGAGACCGAGCTTGGGCGCGACAAGAGCTACGTCGACGGCATAGGAGCGTTGTTCGCCAAGTACAAACTGACCGCATGGCGGGAACCCTTCGCCCGTCTGCAGCAGGAACTGGCCGACTACGACACGTGGGCCCGCGCCACCGTAATGCCCAAGGCCCAGGCCGGCCTCCGCCTGACGCCCGAGGAGTACGCGTTCAGCCTCGAGAGCAATGGCGTCGATCTTCCTCCAGCGCAACTTGCGGCCCAGGCCCACGCTGCCTTCACCGAAGTTCAGGCGGAGATGGCGCCGCTCGCCGCACAAATCGCCAAGCAGCACGGATGGCCCTCCTCCGACTACCGCGATGTGCTCCTCCAGTTGAAGAAGACACAGATCGCCGGCGACGCCATCCTGCCCTTCTACCAGGCACGTCTGAAGGCGATCGAAGAGATCATTGCGACCAGGAACCTGGTGTCGCTGCCCGATCGTCCTGCGACCCTCCGCCTTGCCACCGCAGACGAAAACGGGCAGGTGCCCGCCCCACACATGCTTCCCCCGGAGTCGCTGGACGACCCTGCCCAGAAGGTCGAGTTTGTTCTGCCGCTGAATCCACCTTCGACCGCCGGCGGCGCATCGGGCAGGTCCGGCGACTTTACCTTCGACGCAGTGGCCTGGCCGATGACAGCGCATGAGGCGCGTCCCGGCAACGAGTTGCAGTTCGACGCGATGCGCAGGCACGGACTGAGCGAAGCGCGCAAACTATATGCCCTCAACTCGACCAACGTCGAGGGCTGGGGAATCTACTCCGAGTGGATGGTGCAGCCCTACGAGCCCATGGATGGCCAACTGGCGACCCTGCAACTGCGCCTGCTATACGCTGCGCGGGCGTTTCTCTACACCGAGCTGCAGTCGGGCAAGATCACTCAGGGCGATGCAATCAAGCTGCTGGAAAACGATGTCGTCCTCAGCCACGCATTCGCCACCGAAGAGGTGGAGCGTTTCACCTCCCGCGCGCCGGGGCAGGCCAACAGCTACTTTTTCGGTTACACAACGCTGCTCCAACTGCGCCAGGACACCGAGGCCGCGCTGGGGCCGAAGTTCGACGCCAATAGGTTCCACGACTTCCTGCTGGCGCAGGGACTGCTTCCGCCCGGCCTGATGCGCAAGGCCGTCATGGAAGTCTTCGTCCCAGCACAGAAGAAGAGAAAGTAGAGCAGTTTCACTATTGCTGTAGAGGAAAATGAATTGTCATTCTGAGCGAAGCGAAGAATCCCCGCATTTTGTTCGCAGCGCGCACTCTACACTATTGGTGAAAATGCACTAATCCCCGCCGCGCATGAATGTGCGTGACCCATCCTTCGCGCCTTGCAAAGGGTGGGTAGCGTGCGAACTCTCCTGATGCGGATTTACGCCCGCTCCAGCACCACCGCAAAAAATCCGTCGCACCCATGCACCCCGGGCAGCATGCGCAGTGCGCCATCCCGCACCGCCGGGCCGATCAGCCCAGCGGCCACATCTTGCTTCAACACATCAATCTCAGCCAGCTTTGCGATCAGCGGCCCGACCGAAATCCGCCGCAGTCCCGCCCCGGACGCTGCCGCCTCCACCACCTGCTCATTCTCCTCCGGCTCCAGCGAGCAGGTGGAGTACACCAGCCGTCCGCCCGCTGCCAGCCGCCCCAACGCTCCCGTAAGGATCGCGCGCTGCCGGGCAGACTGCCGCGCCAACTCCTCCACGCGCAGCCGATGCCGTATCTCCGGATTGCGCGCCAGCGTCCCCGTCCCGCTGCATGGCACATCGCACAGGATCAGATCGAACTTCGCCTCGCGCTCGTCTTCGCGCTGGCCTTTAGGCTGTCCTTCGCTTTGAGCCTTGAGTTGGCCTTCGAGAGCTTCCCCCGCAGACGAAGCATCCACCACCGCGCACCGCACGCGCTCGGCGTACGCATACCGCCGAAGCCGCGCCGCCATCTGCGCCAGCCGCTTCGCGCTCCCGTCCGTCGCCAGAATCTGGGCGCCCGCCAGCCGCCGCGCCAACATCAACGTCTTCCCACCCGGAGCGGCGCAGCAGTCCCACACCCGCGCCGCGCGCCCCGTCGCAATCGGCAACGCGACCGCCGCAATCTCCGCCACCAATCGCGATCCGTCGTCCATCTGCGGCAAATCCTCGCCAGCCAATCCCGCGTCCCCACCACCCCCATCCGCCTCGGCAAAGATCTTCGTGCGTCCCGGCTCGTGCTGCCCTGCCTCGCAGATCGCCACCGCGGCCTCGCGTCCATACGCCACCACCCAGCGTTCCACCAACCACAACGGATGTCCCAGCCGCTCCGCAAGCGCCGCCGGCGACTCGAAGATGCGCGTCCCTGGCTTTTGAACCGCCGCCAGCTTGCGCAGCACCGCGTTCACCATCCCCGCCGCATGGGGCTGCCCCGCCGCGCGACATATCTCCACGCTCTCATTCAGCACAGCGTGGGCCGGAATCCGGTCCATGTGCAGCAACTGGAACGCACCCATGCGCAGCGCCAGCGCCACCGGCTCCGCCAGCCTCTGATCGGGCCGCGCCAGCAGCTTTGCCAGGCGCGCGTCCAGCGCGATCTGCCAGCGCAGAACGCCCATCACCAGCGCCGTCGCCAGGTTGCGGTCCTCCGGCGAGAGCGCTTCCGTCCGCGACGAATGCAACAGCTCATCGCTGTGCCCCTTGCCCTCGCCCACCAGCGTTAGAATCTCGAACGCCGCAGCCCGCGCCGGACTAATCTTCGCAATCGCCTCTGCTGCCGAAGCCGTCGGCCCCGCCGACCGTGGCCGCGCCCGCACACCGCGCTTCCCTTGCAAGCCCTTCCCGCCGCGCAGTGCTTCGCTCAAAGCCCCAGCCTCTCGCCGCTGCGCACCTGAAACCCGCGCAGAAACTCCGCCGCACTCATCCGCCGCCTGCCTTCCATCTGCACTTCATCGAAGACCACCGCGCCAACCGAGCCGCCGCACCCTACCGCCATCTCCTCCCCCACCGCGCGCATCACTCCAGCCTCAATCCCGCTCTCCGCGCCCACATGCATGCGATGCACGATCAGCTTCTTCCCGCGCAGTAGAGTATGGGCTCCCGGCCACGGTTGAAATCCGCGCCAGCGATCGTAGATCTGCCGCGCCGTCCGCGAGAAGTCGATCGCCCCATCCTCCCGCGTCAGAATCGGCGCCAGCGTCGCCTGCGCCTCGTCCTGTTTTCGCCCAACTAAAGTCCCCGCCTCCAGCCCCGCCAGCGTCTCCACCATCAACTCCGCGCCCACCTTCGCCAGCTCCCGAAACACATCGACTGCAGTCTCATCCGCCCCAATCGCCACCTCCTGCGCCAGCAGAATCTCTCCCGTATCCAGCCCCTCGTCGAGACGCATCGTGGTCACGCCCGTCACCGCGTCGCCATTGGCCACCGCCCACTGCACCGGCGCGGCCCCGCGATACTTCGGCAGCAGCGACCCATGCAGATTGATACACCCCAGCCGCGGCAGCTCCAGCATCCATGGCGGAATGATGCGCCCATACGCCACCACCACAATTGCATCCGGCCGCACCCCCTCCAGCCGCGCGCGCAACTCCGCATTCTCCCTGATCTTCTCCGGCTGCACCACCGCGGTCCCGTGCGCCGCCGCCGCACGCTTCACCGCGGAGGCATGCACCTCCATCCCCCGCCCCGCCGCGCGGTCCGGCTGCGTCACCGCCAGCGCAACCTCGTGTCCCGCGGCGATCACCGCCTCCAGCGTACCCACCGCAAACTCAGGCGTCCCACAAAAAACCAACCGCATCACTCACCACTCACCACTCACAACTGTCCCTCACCACTCGCCGTTCTTCTGCATCTTTTTGATCTTGCGCAGTACCAGCTCGCGCTTCAGCCGGCTGATCCGGTCGATGAACAGCACCCCGTTCAGGTGGTCGATCTCATGCAGGATCGCGCGCGCCAGCAGCTCCTCGCCTTCCACCTCGAACCACTCGCCGCGCTCGTTCTGCGCCCTCACCTTCACCCAGGCCGCCCGCGCCACCTTCTCGCGAATCTCCGGCAGGCTCAGGCATCCCTCCTCCTCCTCCTGCTTACCCCGGGTCTCAATCACCTCGGGATTGATCAGCAGCAGCTTGTCCTGCGCGTTCTTCTTGTAGCTGATATCGATCACCGTAAGCCGCTTCGGGATGGCGATCTGCGGCCCGGCCAGCCCGATCCCCTGGGCCACATACATGCTCTCGAACATCTCCGCCACCAGCACCCGCAGCGCCGCGTCGAAGACCGTCACCGGCTCGCACATTTTCGCCAGCACCGGGTCCGGGTACTTCACAATCTCGTGAATCTTCAACGCTTCCGTCGCCGCCATCCTCGTCGCCGCCGTCGCCATCTTCTTCCCCATCGATTTTTTGTCATTCCCGAAGGGAATCTGCTTCTGCCTTTGTCTTCGCTGTTGCCTTTAATACGCCCGAATCTGCTCGCAATATCCCTTGTAGTTCCGCTCCATCTCCTTCAGCGAGTCTCCGCCAAACTTCTCCATCGCCAGCCGCGCCACGGTCAGCGCAACCATCGCCTCCGCCGCCACGCCCGCCGCCGGAACCACGCACACATCGCTGCGCTCATACGCGGCCTTCACCGGCTCGCGCGTGGCAAAGCTCACACTCGCCAGCGGCCGCCGCAGCGTCGAGATCGGCTTCAGATAGCCCCGCACCACCACATCCTCGCCATTCGAGATCCCACCCTCGATCCCGCCCGCATTATTTTGTTCGCGCGAAAATTTCGTGAAGTCGCCGTCCTTGCCATCACCCGCGCCCGCATAGCCAATCTCATCGTGCACCACGCTGCCCAGCGACTCCGCCGCCGTCACTCCGCGCCCAATCTCCACCGCCTTCACCGCCTGCACGCTCATCACCGCCTGCGCCAGCAGCCCATCCAGCCGCTCGTCCCAGTTCACATGAGTCCCCACGCCCGGCGGCAGCCCATGCACCACCACCTCGAAGACGCCGCCAACCGTATCGCCCGTCTTCAGCGCCGCGTCCACCTCAGCCTTCATGCGCTGCTCATCCTCCGCATCGACGCAGTTCAGCAGCACCTCGTCCTTCGCCGCGAGCGCAACAATCTCCTCCCACGTCGTCGCCCGCCGCAGCTCCGCCTTGCCCACGCGCACCACATGGCTTGCCACTGCAACGCCCAGCGCACGCAGCAGCATCTTCGCCATCGCGCCGCATGCCACGCGCGCCGCCGTCTCCCGCGCGCTGGCCCGCTCCAGCACGTAGCGCGCATCCGGGAAGTCGTACTTCAGGCTCCCCGCCAGGTCCGCGTGCCCCGGCCTCGGCGACGCCACTGCCTTGTGCTTCGCCGCGTCGCCCTCCTCCACCGGCAGAATCTCCTCCCAGTTCTTCCAGTCTGCATTGGCAATCGTCATCGCCACCGGCGACCCGATCGTCTTGCCATGCCGCACGCCGCTCAGGATGTGTGCCCTGTCCTGCTCGATGCGCATCCGCCCGCCGCGCCCATAGCCCTTCTGCCGCCGCCAGAGCTCGCGGTCCAGCAGCGCCTGGTCCACCGGCACGCCGGCCGGCAGCCCGCTCACCATCGCCACCAGCGCCTCCCCGTGGCTCTCTCCCGCAGTTGAAAATCGCAGCATTTATCTCACTCAGCCCAAACTCTTTCTGCCCAGACTCAGATTGTAACAACTCCCTCCGGTCCCGCCCGGCCAAACAACCCCCTGCAGTCATCCCGTAATCAACATTGTTGTCATTCCGTAGCGTAGCGGAGGAATCTGTTTTTCCGCGAGAGTCCGCCGCGTGACTCGCATCACATTCCTCCCCGCCCGCATCTAAATTGCATCCAACCGCGGCCCGCGAGGCTCAACTCGCTCCGCGCAAAGAGAGGAAGCAGGATGCCTCTGAAGCTCAAGATCAACAACCGAACCACATCCGTCGATCTACCCCCAGACACGCCGCTGCTCTGGGCGCTACGCGACACGCTCGACCTCAAGGGTGCCAAATACGGATGCGGGATGGGCGTCTGCGGCGCATGCACCGTGCTGGTCGACGGCGTCGCGACGCGCTCCTGCATTACCCCCATCAGCGCAGTCGCCAACAGCTCCATCACCACCATCGAGGGTCTCTCGCTCGACGGCACCCACCCTCTTCAGCTCGCATGGGAACAGTTCGACGTGCCTCAGTGCGGATACTGCCAGGCCGGCCAGATTCTCACTGCCGCCGCGCTACTGGCCCACACGCCCCATCCCACCGACGCCCAGATCGACACCGCCATGAGCGGCAACCTCTGCCGCTGCGGAACCTACACGCGCATCCGCCAGGCCATTCATCAGGCAGCCGCCGCGCCCGCCCACACAAAATAATGGAGGCCCTCCCCATGCATCTCAATCCCACGCCTCACGATTCCATGCATCCAGCCGCCAAGCCTCTCATCTCCAAGCCTCTTTCGCGCCGCAGCTTCCTCCAGATCAGCGCGCTCGCCGGCGGAGGCCTTGCGCTCGGCTTCTTCGATCTTCCCCTCGCCCGCGCACAGTTCGGCCCGCCGCGCGCCGATCTCTCTCCGCGTGCCTTCATCCAGATCGCCCCTGACGGCACCATCACCCTCATGGCCAAGTCCCCCGAGATCGGCCAGGGCGTCAAGACCATGTACCCCATGATGATCGCCGAGGAGCTCGACGCAGATTGGTCCCTCGTCCGCGTCCAGCAAGCCGATCTCGACGAGTCCCTCTACGGCGGCCAATCCTCCGGCGGCAGCGTCGGCACGCAAAGCAACTACCTCCCGCTGCGCCGCGTCGGCGCGGCCTGCCGCCAGATGCTCGTCGCAGTCGCCGCCACGCGCTGGGCCGTCCCCACTTCTGAGTGCACCACCAAACTGGGCCGCGTCATCCACACCGCATCCAACCGTTCCATCGGCTACGGCGATCTGGCCACAGACGCCGCCGCCCTCACCCCGCCCGCGCTCGACTCCGTCCAGCTCAAAGACCCCAAAAACTTCCGCATCCTCGGCAAGCCCCAGGCCAACGTCGACAACCACGCCATCGTCACCGGCAAGCCGCTCTTCGGAATCGATGTCTCCGTCCCCGGAATGCTGCACGCCGTCATCGAAAAGTGCCCCGTCTACGGAGGCAAGGTCAAGTCCGCCGACCTCGACGCAATCAAAAAACTCCCCGGCGTCCGCCACGCACTCATCCTCGCGCCCGCCCCGGCCACAGGCGAAGTCGACACCACCCTCGAGCCCGGCGTCGCCATCGTCGCCACCGGAATCGAGCCCGGCGTGGCCATCGTCGCCGACACCTGGTGGCAGGCGCAATCCGCCCGCCGCGCCCTCAAGGTCGAGTGGGACTTCGGCCCCGGCGCCAATCAAAACAGCGCGACCTTTGCTGCCAACGCCGCCGACCTGCTCAAGGCCCCTCCCTCCGGCACGCTGCGCGGCTACGGCGACGTGGACGCAGCCATCGCCTCCGCCGCCAAGGTCGTCGAAGCCACCTACTTCTATCCCTTCCTCGCGCACGGCACCCTCGAGCCGATGGGAACAACCGCCTCTTTCAAGGACGGCAAGCTCGAGCTCTGGACCACCAGCCAGTCGCCCGGCGGGGGCCGCTCCCAGGCCGCCCGCGCGCTCAACATCCAGCCCAGCGACATCACCGTCCATCTCTGCCGCATCGGCGGAGGCTTTGGCCGTCGCCTGCAGAACGACTACCTCGTCGAAGCCGCGTGGCTGGCCAAGCAGATCAACGTCCCCGTCAAGCTGCTCTGGGCCCGCGAAGACGACATCGCCCACGACGCATTCCGCCCAGCCGGCTGGCATTCTCTCCGCGCCGGCCTCGATTCCCAGGGCAGGATCGTCGCCTGGCGGCAGCATCTCTCCACATTTGGCGATGGCCCGCGTCTCGTCTCCGCTGCCGGAATGGACGCCACCGAGTTCCCCTCCGGCCGTGTCCCCGCCTACGGACTCTACACCTCCGCCCAGCCGCTCATTCTGCGCACTGGAGCGCTGCGCGCCCCAGGCCACAACGGCTACGCCTTCGTCATCGAAGCCTTCCTCGACGAGCTGGCCACCGCCGCCGGACGCGACCCGGTCGATCTGCGCATGGAGCTGCTCGCCGCCGCACCCATCCCCATGCCCGCCGCCGCCAACGGCCGCCGCATCGCAGACTCGCTCAACGCCGATCGTCTCAAGGGCGTCCTGCAGCTTGTCGCCGAAAAATCCAACTGGGCCGTGCGCAAGCCCACTCCTGGCCGCGGCATGGGCATCGCCTTCCACTACTGTCACGCGGGCTACTTCGCCGAGGTCGCCGAGGTCTCCGTCGACTCTGCCAACCGCATCACCGTCCACCACGTCTGGGCTGCGGGAGACGTCGGCAATCAGATCATGAACCCCTCCGGCGCTGAGGCGCAGGTGCAGGGCTCCATCCTGGAAGGCATGAGCCAGATGCAGCAGGAGATCACCCTCGCCGATGGCCACATCCAGCAGACCAACTTCCACCAGCATCCGCTCGTCCGCTTCCGCCAGTCGCCTGCCATCGAAGTCTTCTGGCGTCTTTCGGAGTTTGGCCCCACCGGCCTCGGCGAACCCGCCCTGCCGCCCATCCTGCCCGCCATCGCCAACGCCGTCTTCGCCGCCACCGGCAAGCGAATCCGCACCCTCCCGCTGGCGCGCAACGGCTTCAGCTTCGCCTGACCTGCACCGACTCGTCATTTTGGCGCAGCACGACGGAAGCCAACATTCTGGCCTGAACGAAGTCCAAGGCCAGACTCTCTGTATTGGTCTGGTTTTGCTTAAGGGCACGGGTTTACCCGTGCCGTAAGTGCTGTATGAGTAATAGGGCTTTAGCCCCTGAGGCAGCCTTCCAGTCCCTGCCACGGCCCATCCCCTGTTCGTCCGCTCTTCTCACTGGCCCATGGCTGCCATGCCGCGGTAGATGCTGAGCACGGCGGGGCCGAGCAGAACCAGGAACATGCTGGGGAAGATGAACAGCACCAGTGGAAAGATGATCTTGACGGTGGTCTTTGCCGCCTTCTCTTCGGTGAGCTGACGGCGTTTGAGGCGGATGTTATCGGCGAAGGCGCTCAGGGCGCGGGCGATGGGCGTGCCAAAGCGCTCGGTCTGCACCAGCATGCTGGCGAAGGCATCAATGTCCGGCAGTTGGCTGCGCTCGGCCATGTCGGCCCAGGCCTGGATGCGCGGCTTTCCGGCGCGCTGCTCGCGGTTGATCTGCAGCAGCTCTTCGGTGATCTGGGGATGGCTGTTGCCCAGTTCCTGGCCCACGCGCAGCAGCGCCTGGTCAAGGCCCAGACCGGCGTCCACGCAGATCACCAGCAGGTCGACGGCGTCGGGAATGCTCTGGCGGATCTTTTCGCGGCGGCGCATCACCAGGCGGGTGAGCGCGATATTGGGCGCGATGTAGGCGACCGCGGGAAGCGCAACCATCCAGAACACGCGGTCGAACGGAATCAGGGAGCCGGCGGCCAGCGCTAGCAGGGGGCAGAAGATGCGCGCGGATGTATAGAGATCGGCGGACAGCTTGCCCTTGTATCCGGCGTTGGCCAGTCGCTCGGGCAATTCAACGTCCGCGGCCAGGCCAAGGCGCGCCCGCACCCAGTGGATCATCGCCATAAATTTGCGGCCTGCGTTGATGCCGATCGGAACGCTTCGCCGAAAGCGTCTGTTGTGGTAGGTGATCTCACGGATGCGCTGCAGCGCGGCGCGCGAGGTTCGGGTGAAGAAGAGAAGGATGACAATGGCGAGGGCGGAAAAAATTGTTGCGCCGCAGGTGAGGTAGAAAAGAGGAGTCATAGAGAACAGTCAGGCCTGAACATTGACAATCTTGCGAATGATGAGGCCCCCCAGAATAATCAGGGCCCCGCCGGTATAGAGCAGCTTCTGCCCCGTGGGATCGTGGAAGAGAATGGCCGAGTAGCCTGGGCTGACGATGTTGATTAGCACCAGCATGATGATCGGAAGCAGGCCCAGAATCCATCCGGTCAGGCGTCCCTGCGCGGTGTGCGTGCGCACTTCGCCTTCGATGCGCACGCGGTCGCGGATAACATGCGAGGCGCGGTCGAGGATCTCCGTCAGGTCGCCCCCCGTCTCCTTCTGCACCAGGATGGCAGTGATGAGGAATTGCAGGTCTCGCGATGGGACGCGGGCGCCCATATGCAGCAGGGCGTCGCGAAAGTGGAGGCCCAGCCTCTGCTCCTGGTAGACCTGTACGAACTCAGCGGCAAGCGGCTCGGGCGATTGCTCGGCGATCAGTTCGATGGATGCGCCCATGGAGTGGCCGGCGCGCAGCGAGCGCGCCATCATATCGATGGCGTCGGGCAGAGATTTGTTGAACGCCTTGAGACGCCGGCCGCGTTTCATCCGCAGCAGAAAGTATGGGATCCAGGCGCTGGCGGCGCATGCGGCGCCGGCAAACAGAACCTTGTGCAGGAAGAGGAAGCTGAGCAGGCCGCAGCCCAGCGCGGCGCCCGCGCTGGCCAGAACGATGCCGCCTACGCTCATGCTGCTGTTGGCGTGGACCAGCAACACCTGCAGCTTCTTCGCGAATGAGTAGCGCTCCAGCAGGACGCCCAGGCGGACGGTAAAGTCGTCTTGTCCGTCTTTCTCCAGTTCAGCTCCACTGGTGCCGGTCTTCTGGGCCTGAATGGAGTGCCGGATGGTAGTCAGGCGCTGTTGGGCCGACTTGCTCGACCCAGTGGAGCGCACGGAGAGCATTAGGATGGGGAAACTGAGCACCAGCGCAAGCAGAAACGTGATTGTCAGCAGACCCATGACCGGCGCTCCCTCCCTGCTCTATACTTCGACCGAATGGTCGAGAAGGTTGAGTCCAAGCGGTATTCCCGCCGCCTTCAGCCGTTCGCCGAACTTGGGCACGATCCCGGTGGAGTGGAAGCGGCCTTTGACGTTTCCGCTGGGGCCAAGTCCCAGCTTCTCGAACAGGTAGATGTCCTGCAGGCTGATGATGTCGCCGCTGGTTCCCGTGATCTCGCTGATGTGGGTCACGCGGCGCGAGCCGTCGCTCATGCGCGAGACCTGCACGATCAGGTCGATCGCGGATGCGATCTGCGCGCGAATGGCGGCCGCAGGCAGGGTGACGGAGCCCATCATGGCCATGGTCTCGATGCGCGCGATGGCATCGCGCGGATTGTTGGCGTGAATTGTCGTGATGGAGCCGTCGTGGCCGGTGTTCATGGCCTGCAGCATGTCCAGCGCCTCTTCCCCGCGCACCTCGCCCAGAATGATCCGGTCGGGCCGCATGCGCAGCGCGTTGATCACCAGCTCGCGCTGGCGGATGGCGCCCTTGCCCTCCAGGTTGGGCGGACGGCACTCCAGGCGGGCAACGTGCTCCTGCTTGATCTGCAGCTCCGCGGAGTCCTCGATGGTCACGATCCGCTCGGCGTCGGAAATATACCCGGAGAGAACGTTGAGCAGCGTCGTCTTGCCCGAGCCGGTGCCCCCAGAGATGACAATGTTCAGCCGCGCGCGCACCGCGCTGCGCAGCGTTTCCAGCATCTGCGGTGTCAGCGTGCGGTGGCGCAGCAGATCGTCCGCGGTCAGCGGCGTCGAGCCGAAGCGGCGTATGGACAGCAGCGGGCCGTCCACCGCCAGCGGCGGAATCACAATGTTCACCCGCGAGCCGTCCAGCAGCCGCGCGTCCACCATGGGCGATGACTCATCGATGCGCCGGCCAACCGCCGAGACAATCTTGTCGATGATGTGCATCAGGTGGGCCTCGTCCTTGAAGGCAATGTCGGTCTTCTCGATCACCCCGCGCCGTTCCACATAGACGTTCTTGTAGGTGTTCACCAGAATGTCGCTGACCGTGGGGTCGTGCAGCAGAGGCTCCAGCGGGCCTAGGCCGAAGACCTCGTCCAGGATGTCCTGCGCCAGCCGGTCGCGGTCCAGCGTGCTCAGCGGGGCGCTCTGTTCGCCGATGAGCTGGAGAATAATGCTGAGCAGTCGCTGCCGTCCGCCGGTCTCGTCGGCTTGGATGGCGGAGAGTTTTTCCAGGTCCATGCGCCGGATCAGTTCGTGATGCACCGCGGTCTTCAGCGCGTGGCGCGCGCTATCGCCCAGGACCGTGGTGACGCGGACCTCGGTGGGGACCGTGGCCAGCGCTGGCGGGGTCATGTACATCGATAGTTCAGCCATTGCAAGCACCTCGAATCATCCGTGGAACTGTTCCTCAATCCGCTAGGAGTGCAAAAACGAGAAGAGCTTCTTCTTCACCGAGGGGGGTTCCGCGGCGTCTAATCCGTTGACAATCTGGTTGGCCCAGCGGGAGAGCGCCTGGTTGAACTCCGTGCGGCGCTGCGGCGGAATGGGCTCCCCATCGTTGATCGCACGAAGCAGCTCGAAGTAGTTGTTCGGCACCGCGACCGAGATGGGGAACCGTACGGTCTTTTCAATCTGTTCGGGAGTGATGGAGTCGGTTGCCGTGGAGCGGTTGACCACCAGGCGCAGCTTGTTTGTGGAGGACTCGCTGAGCGACAGATGTTCCACCATGCGGGCCAGGTCCCGCAACGCGGCCACGTCCGGCGTCGAGACGATGAAGACCTCGTCGGACTGTTCGATGAGAGCGTTCCGGGTGGTCTGGTACGAAGCCGAGGAGTCAATCAGAACGAAGTCGTATTCGCGGCGCAGAAAGTCCATCACCCGTTCGAACTCGTCGCCCGTGGCCTCGTGCGGGCTTCCTGACAACTCAGGCGACGCAATGATGTCCAGCCCGCTTCGGTGGTGCACGATGAATCCTTTGAGAAGCTCGGAGTCCAGCCGGTCGGCGTTGTGCAGCAGCTCCTCGAAGTGGTACTGCGTGTCCTTCAGCCCCAGGTACAGCGCAACGTGGCCAAGCTGCTGCTTGTGGTCGATCAGCAGTACCTTCTTGCCGTGTTGACGAACCAGAAAAATGGCCAGATGCACCGCCAGCATGGTGGTCCCGACGCCGCCCTTGGCCCCGAAAAACGTGATGACCCGCCCTACGCTGCTCTGCGCGTTGGAATCGACGGCCAGTACGTTATTGAAGCGGTTGAGCGATGCAATCAGATCGACCAGGCTGACCGGTTTGGTCAGAAATTCGGTGCATCCGTTGCGCACGGCGCGCAGCAGAATCTCCGCATCCAGCTTGGTGCCAACGCCAATGATGCCGATGTTCTTCAGGAATATCTGATGCAGCCGCTCGGTGGTCTCGATCGCCAGTTCAGGGTCGCGATCGAAATCGATCAGCGCAACGCAGGAGGAGGCGTTCTTTAGCGCCGGTGAGAACTGTGGCCGTTTCTCGGCCGTGATGTAGTCGCGAAACTCGCCCGCATAGTGTGCGCCGGAGATATTGGCCGCCGCGCTGGTCACCACTTGCACCACGTCCGCATCCGCGCAGACGCTGAAGATTGCCTGCGTGGAATGCTCCGAAGTGTTTGTTACGCGTGTCATGGAAAGTCCGTTCGCGCCGGGGACGCAGGTTGCTGGGATTGGGTTTGCGCTTGAGGTTTTGCCTGCGCTGGCGTTTGCGTCGGCGCTTGTGCTGGCGTTTGCGTCGGCGCTTGCGCTGGCGTTTGCGTCGGCGCCTGCGCTGGCGCGGAGACGGCTGCTTTGGGCAGGTTGTGTGCCCGTCCGTCGAAGACATTGGGGTCGAGGTTGGGCGTCGCCATCTTCGGCTGCTCCGGCACCGTCTGCGGCGACAGCGTCAGAGGATCCACCACCGTCGCGGTCACGATGATGACCAGCTCCACCACCGAGTGGTTGAAGTTCTTCGAGCGGAAGAGATCGCCCAGGATGGGTATGCTCGAAATCCCCGGCATCTTGCTCATGATCTCCGTGGTGCGGTGGTCCAGCAGGCCGGAGACGATGAAGCTCTG
>Ga0116114_1000082_pt1 | contig 61177 bp, 61 predicted proteins | sample June2015DPH_10_5_FD_89823 | JGI IMG/M metagenome (GOLD analysis project Ga0116114, IMG submission 89823) | Peatland microbial communities from SPRUCE experiment site at the Marcell Experimental Forest, Minnesota, USA - June2015DPH_10_40 | ecosystem: Environmental > Terrestrial > Soil > Wetlands... | reverse complement strand
TAGTTCCGCAGGCGCCAACTGTTGGTACAGCTCGAAAATCGCCGATGCGTCCATTCACAAAACATAAACCTAAAGGAATGTATTGCATAGATCGAGCCTTCGAAAAGTGAGTGGCATTGCGCTTCAGCGTGCCGTGCCGGCGCTCGCGCCGACACCCAGGCGTCGACACGAGTCTCGACGCGGCACGCAGGAGTGCGTGCGCCACAAAAACTCACTTCGCCGGCTCGAAGACCAGCGTGTCCTTCGCATCCACTTTGTGGAACTGCATGGGAAAGCTGCGGCCGGAGTAATAGGCGTCCCACTGGTCTTTGTAATGACCGGAAAGAATGTGGCCGGACTGGCCGGCGACTATGTTCATGTAGGAACGGTCGAGGCCGGAGAGGTCGGCCGCGGTGCGCATCGACGGGCCGATACGACGCGTGGTCTGCTCGACGGTTACGGGCGAACCCTCGTGCGCGACCGGGCCGATATCGAAATACTTGCCGACCAGCGGGAAATGGCTGCCCACGGCGTGCGCGATCAGCAACTCGTTGTGCCAGCCGTAATCCCACTTGGCCATGTTGCGGCCCTGCAGGCGGCGGGCCTCGTCGAGCGCATCCAGGAAGCAGCGCAACAGCAGTCGATCGTAATCGGCGAACCACTCGCGGGGCTGGTTTCGCAATAGGTCCTCGACGACTTGCGGCGCAGCCATGTAAGCCGCGCCGCGTGCCTCGGCGCCTCCGTATAGCAGAGCGTTCGCGGGCGAAGCGCGCTCGGCCATGGCCTGGCGCAGATGATCGTAAGTGAGAATCGCAATCAGCGGCGCGGCACCGTTAGTCATGCGGCCGTCCCAGGAACGCAGAAGCGAGACGGCGGCGGCGCTATCGCCACCCGCGGCGCTTCGCTGGCTATAGGCTGCGACAACGCGGCGCGCCACATACTGAGCGAGCGAGGAGTAAACGTCGGTCTGGACGCCGATCATCTCCGCAACCTTCCACTTACTCCGCCCGGTAAGTAGCGCGTAGATGCGCTCGGCGCGGTAGGGCGCAGCAAACTCCCCATGCACCGCATAGGGATAGTCCGCAGGGAACGGATTCTGGTTCGCGGTGACGATGACGCCCGAGGGCGGATCGTAGGTCTGTGGTAGCTGGGCAAACGGGATGTAGCCATCCCACTCATAGTCGCCTGAGCTGCCGTCGACGGGTACGTCTCCTACGTAGTTCCTGCGGATGGGCAGCCGGCCGGCGACATGATAGCCGATGTGGCCAGCTGTATCCGCGTACACGAAGTTCTGGGCCGGACCCGGGAAGCGGGCCAGCGCGGCCAGGAACTCCGGCCAATCGCGGGCGCGGTCGAGATCGAGAAGGGGATAGGACAGTGCGCCGGGCTCGTCGGCGGTCCAACGCAAGGCCAACGCGCGGCCGCGGTCGGTGAAGACCGGGCCGTGGCGCGTGACCCACTGCGCGAACTCGACAGGCGGAGCGCCTTTCACGGGAATCAGCTCGCGCTCCCAGTGCGCCTGCTCGATCTGCCCGCGGAAAAGGTAGCGGCCCGCGCGCAGGTCCATCTTCTCCAGATAGAGATCCTGAACGTCGAAGCCCACGTTGGTTTCGCCCCAGGCGATGCGGTCGTTATGGCCGATGACAACGCAGGGCAGTCCCGGCAGCGAGACGCCGGAGACATTCAACCCGGGCGCGCGCAGATGGACCATGTACCAGATGGAGGGAATCGAATACTGAAGATGGGGGTCATTGGCCAGCAGCGGGAGGCCGGTCGCCGTGCGCGAGCCGGCCAGCACCCAGGCGTTCGAGCCCGGAAGAACCCGGCCGCTCAGGCGCGGCGGGAACAACAGATCGACCTTGGCCGCGTCCCCGCCCGCCAGCATAGCGCTCTTAATGAGCTTGTCGCGCCAGGAGACCGTCAGCTCGCGATACATGTAGAGCGCGATTAGAACGGAGTCCTTGATGGTCCAGGGGCTGGGGTCGTAGCGGAGCACCGTAAATTCCAGGGGCAGGCGGCCGCGATGCGTCTCGATGAAATAGTTGACGCCGCGGACATAGGCGGCCAGCACCGCGCGGTCGGCGGCGGGGAGCAGGCCGGCCTGCATCTCCGCGACGCGGTCCATGCGGAGGCGGCGCGCTTCGCGGTCGGAGTCGAGGAGCGCGGGTCCGAAGACTTCAGCGAGCCTGCCGCCGGCATAGCGGCGGAAAGCGTCCATCTGGAAGAGGCGGTCCTGAGCGGTGACGTATCCCTGGAGGAAGAGCGCGTCCTCGACCGTGGCGGCGACGATGTGAGGGACTCCGAGCGCGTCGCGAGCGACCGTGGCGCGTTGTGCGATGGGGACGGCGATATCGCCCGAGGTCTGCGGTAGCGGGCGCCAGGCGTACCAATAGACGGCAATCGCCGCCAGAAGCAGTACGATGAGTATGGTCAGGTTGAGAACTCGGAGCGCCCGCTTGAGAGTCACGTCACGATTTTACTGGAAACGCAGGCGGGGCCGTGCCGAAGGATCGCTTGCTGACGCGCGCGGTTCGGTGCTGGAGGTGTTCTTATGGATGAGACTTATCTAGGCTACCAGCTCCTGCTGCTGGCGATGATCATCGGGTTCAATGCGTTCTTCGCGTCGGCCGAGTTGTCGCTCATCTCGGCGCGGCCGTCGCGGTTGCGAGAGCTGGCGGCGGCGGGCCATGTCGGCGCGCAAGCGGCGCTGAACCTGCTCAGCCGCCCGGAGCGGCTGCTCGCCACCATCCAGGTAGGCGTGACGCTGGCGGGCATCGGCGCGGGATGGGCCGGCGAGAACACGCTCTACCGGCTGTTCATGTCGGCGGCGCAGCCGCTGGTCACGCCCCGGGCCGAGTCCTTCATCCACGTAGCCGCCCTGGTAGTGGCCTTCCTGGTGCTGACCTTCTGCATGGTGGTTTTCGGCGAGGTGGCGCCGAAGAATTTCGGAATCAAGCAGGCGGAGCGCTACGCGGTGGTGGCGGCGCCGCTGCTGCTGGTGTTCTACCGCGTCTCGCAGCCGTTCATCTACGTGCTCGAGCGCTCTTCGACCGCGGTCTCGCGAATGTTCCGGCTGGGAGTGGCCGGACAGACCACGCACTCGCTGGAGGAGTTGAAGCTGATCGCCAGCTCGGTACGCGCGGCCGGCCGGATCACGGCCTTCGAAGAATCCGCGCTGGGCCGCCTTCTGGACTTGCAGGGCCTCTCGGTGCGGGAAATCATGGTGCCGCGGAACGACATCGTCTCGGTGTCGATCGAAGCATCGCTCGACCACGTGCTGCGCACGCTGATCGAAAACCAGTACACGCGGGTTCCCGTTTACGAGAATACGCCCGAAAAGATCGTGGGGATTCTGCACTACAAGGACCTGCTGCCGGTCTGGCAGCGGCTGCGTCTGGCCGCACGCACGAACAGCCCCGCGGCGCCGTTCCAACTGCGCCCGCTTGTGCGCAAGCACCTGGTGGTACCGGAGAGCAAACCGCTGAACCAGATGGTGGACGAGTTCCGGCTGCATCACGCGCACATGGCGCTGGCGGTGGACGAGTTCGGCACCATCGTGGGCCTGGTGACCATGGAGGACGTCTTCGAACAGATCTTCGGCGAAATCGAGGACGAGCACGACGTCCGGCGACCCAAGCCTTCGCTGGTCAGCCGCGTGATCGAGATCGAGGGCGCGGTGTCGATCCGCGACCTGGAGACACAGTACGCGATCGAGCTGCCAACCAACGCCGGATTCGAGACGCTGGCGGGCTTCCTGCTCTTCCGTCTCGGTTACATCCCCAAAGCGGGCGAGTCGGTAGAGGACGAGGGGCGGCGGTTCACGATTCTGGAGATGGACCACAACCGCATCGCGCGTGTGCGGATCGAGCGACAATCGTGAGCGACGGGGGCGCAGGCAAAACCAAAGCAAGGCTGGCCACGAATGAACACGAATGGACACGAATTGAAAACACTTGGTTGGCCGCGGATGAACGCCGATAAACACCGATAAGCAGGCGGAACAGCCTGCTCCACGCCAACGGGTGTAAGCTTGTCTGGATTGATGCAGAGCGAGAAAACCCTGCTGGCCGCGCAGAACCCGGACGGCGGATGGGGATACCAGGGCGGGTCGTCCTGGAGCGAGCCCGCCGCGTATGCGCTGCTGGCGCTCGACGGGCAACCCGAGGCCGCGCCGGCCGGCGACCGGGCCCGCCGGTTCCTCGCCGGGAATCAGCGGGCCGACGGCGGCTTTGCGCCACGATCGTCTGTAGAGGAAAGCACTTGGGTGACGGCGCTCGCGATACTGGCTGGCGCCGCCAGCGGCGACGCGGGCCGCCGCGCCGTGGAGTGGCTCGTCGCCGAGAGCGGCGAAGAATCGACGTTCCTATACCGGCTCCGCAAATGGATGAACAACGACCGGCCCCAGGCCATGGAGGAAGGTCTCCCGGGCTGGTCGTGGTATCCCGGCACGGCCGCGTGGGTGGTTCCGACCTCGCTCAGCATCCTGGCGCTCGAGAAGATCGAGCATCGCCACCCGGACCGGCGAATCCGCAGCAGGATCGACCAGGGCCGGCGCTTCCTGCTGTCCCGCGTCTGCGAGGACGGCGGCTGGAACCACGGCTCGAATCGGGCCCTTGGATTCCAGGCGGTCTCGTATCCGGAGACGACCGGCATCGCTCTTCTCGCGTTGCACGGCGCGGACCCGGCCGGGCTCGCGAAATCCGTCGCCAAAGCCGAGGAGCATTTCCGCAATTGCCGGTCGCTCGAGGGCCTGAGCTGGCTTCAGCTTGGGCTGATGGCGCAGGGCCGTCCGGCGCCCGCGGTTCCGGCGGACATCCGCACCCGAACGCTTCTCGACACGGCGCTCGCCATCCTGGCCGGCCGCGCGCGCGAAGGCCGGAACGTTTTTCTGGAGGCTGCCCGATGAACCGTCCGACGCGGCGGGAGGTTCTGGCGGGCGCGGCGGCCGGCGCTCTGGCGGGCTGCTCGCGAACGCACGCGCCAGCGCCCCTGGTTTCGATCATTCGTGCCGGTTCATACTCCCAGGACCTGCTGGATCCGATCCGGCGCCTGGTGGCCGAGCACAAGGTGGACGTTCGCGGCAAGCGCGTCGTGCTCAAGCCGAACCTGGTCGAGTTCGACGCCGGGACCACCATCAACACGCATCCGGCCGTGGTGGCGGCGGCGCTGGAAGCGTTCCGCTCGCTAGGCGCGGCCGAAGTGCGCATCGCAGAAGGCCCGGGCCATCGCCGCAACACGCTCGAACTGGCTGAGGCGGCCGGGTACTTTCAGGCGATCCCGCAGTTCGAGAAGCTATTCACGGACCTCAACCTGGACGATGTCGCGCGGGTGCGCGTGCCCGGCGCCCGTTCGCGTATGAAGTCTTACTACCTGCCGCGGACGGCGCTGGCGGCGGACCTGCTGGTTTCCATCCCCAAGATGAAGTGCCACCACTGGGTGGGCGCCACGCTCAGCATGAAGAACCTGTTCGGGCTGGTGCCGGGAGGAGTCTACGGCTGGCCGAAGAACGTGCTGCACTGGGCGGGGATCGAGGAGTGCATCGCCGACCTTCACGGCTTGTTCCCGCGCACCTTCGCGCTCGTGGACGGCATCGTGGGCATGGAGGGGAACGGCCCTATCCAGGGGACGCCGAAAGCGGTGGGCGCGATCATCGGGGGCGCGGACCCGGTCGCCGTGGACGCCACCTGCTGCCGCATCATGCGCATCGACCCCACGCTCATCCCCTACCTGCAGATGACGGAGGACAACGGGCAGACCGGGGCGGCTAGGGTGCACCAGATCGGCGAGCCGGTGCGCGCGGTCCAGACGGAGTTTCGCCTGATTCCAATGTTCGGGGCGCTGCGGCTGCGGGTATAGGCTAATCGGCGGAACTGCCGTCCCATTCGTGTTGCGGGTCCGGCACGAAGGTCACGTTGTCATGCGGGCGGACGGCGACGAGCCAGCCGCCTGGAATCCTGGCCCTGTAGATGGTGAAGTTGGCGGAGGTGGTGTTGATCCGATTCGGAATCAGCTCGAAGCAGAGCAGCTTCTTTTCGAATGCCGCTTCCCTCGTTCGGTGCCACGTGCTTGAGTCCCGCTCGAGAAGATCCAACATGGCCGCTCTCCCTTCGCTGTTTCCTTAAAAAACCTCGGAACTATAGTTCCTCACGATTGTGCTTTTATGTCAATCACTTGGAGTACTGTGAGAGTCACGGTACCCAACCCCCTGCAAACGGGGGTTAATCTAAGGGAAGGCGGACGAATTAATGATTACAGTCCTGGCCGACCTATTGTTCCGTTGCCCGCATCGACGGCTAACTCGCCCCATCACTCCCGTGAGCAAGCCGGGAGTTCCTTCGGGCGACACCTACGTGGTGTGTTTGGAGTGCGGTAAGCAGTTCTATTACGACTGGGAGAGGATGCGCCTGGGCGGACCGGTGGAGCGAGACCCCGCCAAGGGCGTACTGCCACCGGACCTGCCCAAGCCATCCAAAAGCAAGCTGAAGTACGCCCTGCTGGGCTCCGCGATCCCGCTGGCGGTCCTCCTGGGAAAGACACTGTTGTCGAAGCCGAAGAAGGAGCCGCCGCCGGGCCGGCGTAAATAGGGGCGCGTGTCAGCGTGCGCCACGCGCAAAGCTACCGGACTGCGCTCCTCCTGGCAAGCCGCAGCGCTCCCGCCAGCGCCAGCGCGAGCAAGCCCAGCAGTCCGATCAGCGGCAGGTCGCTCGCCGTTTGCGGCAGGCTCTGCGGCTGCATGGGTGCTTCGGGCTGCGGCTGCATCGCCGGCTCTTGCGGCGGCGGCGTGGCGGCCTCTGGTTGCGGCGGCGCCGGCTCGGGCTCGGTTTGCTCGCCGCTGGGCTGCTGCGTCATTACGGGCGCCTTCTCCAACTCGGCCACCTCAGGCACCTTGGGAGTCTCAGGCATGGACGGGACAGGCTCGTTCACCGCTTTTGCCAGCGTGGCCGCTCGCTGCTGCGGGTAGACGAACATGGAGCCGTAGTTGTTGCCTGGATAGAACCACGCGCGCAGCGCTTGGGGCGCGTCGGCCTCCCTTTCTTCGAACATGATCACCGTTTTGCCGGTCGGCTGCAAACGGTAGTTGGGAATGGCCAGGATGGTAGCAAATACATGGTTCCTGTCTTCGTTGAAGATCTGAACAATGTTCCGATCCACCTGCGAATCCAGCAACTTGAAGACATACGTGCCGGGGGGCAGGACCATACCCGGAATTTCCACGGGCTGTGAAAATGTTACCCGGGTTTCGTGATTCCACTCGTCGGCACGCGCCGCCGGCGAGAGCGCCAGCCCGCCCCAGAACACACCCACCGTCACCGCTAACTTGATAAGTTTCATCGACATATCTCCCTCTGAGTTAAGACTTGCAGCGGCTTCGCGGGCCGCCGCACCCAGCGTGGATCCCTGCAACTGTGCTGCCAGGCCCCACGCGCCGGAAGGACCGCGAGCATTATTTGGCTGAGAAAACTGCGCCTTCAAATGTACTGCCAAAGTGATACGCGAAGCAGTGATCGCCAATGATATTCAATAAAGGCGTTCCGCCGATGCCGATTCTGTGGCAACGGCGCGGAGGTTAAGGGAGTTTGTATGCTCAAAAGACTCTTCCATTTCTCGCTAAACGAGGACGACGCGTCCTCGAATGGATCGCATCGCAACGGCTCGGCAGGTCACCGCACATCGCAGGGCGCAGTGGCGCGGGCCAAGGAAGACAGGTTGCCTTTGGAACCGGATGGTGGGCCGGCTCCGAGGCCGGACGGCGCGGCCGCCGTTGTGGGTCACTTCGTGCCGTTTGAGGAGATTTACCGGAATGCGTCGTTCAAGCAGCCGAAGGTGGCCTACGACATTCTGAAAGTCGCCGAAATGGTCCACAGTCCGCACGTGTCGGGGCTTTCGCTCGAAGCCAAGCGCTGTGCGGTGCTGATGGCGCTCGATGTAGCCGGGGTCGAAACGGAAGACCTTCTCCAGGACGCGATGGCGCGCCAGCGCGCCCTCAACGACTACGAGGAAGCGCTGCAGAACAGTTTGCGGGAGTTCGAGGCCAACAAGAACCGGGAGAACACGGAGATCCAGGCGGAACTGGATCGCCTCACCGCCCGCTACATGGCGCGCATTCAGGGCAACGTCGATGAGGTGGCGCGCCAGCAGGACGCCTACGTCGCCTGGCAAAAGGAGAAGCAGCAGGAATCGCAATGCATCGCGGAGGCGGCGTCGTTCTGCACGCCCCAGAGCAACGCCAGCAACGCCAACAGCCTTTCTTCCGTGCTGGTGCGCTGTGGCGTGGAGGCTGCCGGGAAGCGTCCATGATCGTCTGTCTCGTTCTTGTTCTTGTCGCGGCACTGGCGCGCGTTTCTCTGCGCTCCGGAGGCGGCAAAGCGCCGCTCGGGCGCGACGAGCTGTTGAGAATGAGACAGTACTACGAACGCATTCACCGCGAAGAGGTGCTTCCGTTCGAGTAGGCCGGCGCAGGCGGAACCGCCCGCGCCACATCGGCCGGGGACTGGTGGTATGAACAGCGCAGAACTGGACCGCAGACAGCCGATCGGTCTCGACATCGGTACCAACCGGATCGTGGTAGCGCGGAGCGTGGGCGGCAAGCCGCAGTACGAAGCGCAGCTCAACGCTTTTGTCACGTTGCCTCACTCGAGACTGACCGAGAGCCTGCTGCGCCAGGAGGGCGTCTTTCACGAAGTGCAGGGCCGGGAGATCGTCGTGGCCGGCACCGACGCCCAGAGGTTTTCGGACCTGCTCCATGTGGAGACGCGCCGGCCCATGCTGAATGGCGTGCTGAACCCGCGCGAGCCGCACGCCCTGGCGGTCATCCGCTCGATCCTCACCAGGCTCATCGGCCGGGATGGCGGCGAGACGCAGAAAGTGGTCTACAGCGTGCCAGCGCCGGTGACCGGCGGGGAGGCGAGCATCGCCTACCACGAGGCGTCGTGCCGGCAAGTCCTGACCGAGCTCGGCTATGACGCGCAGCCGATTGTGGAGGGGCTGGCGGTGGTGCTCGGCGAGATGGAGTTGTCGAACTTCACCGGTATCGGCATCTCCTGCGGCAGCGGCCTGTCGAACGTGTGCCTGGCCGTGCTGTCCCTGCCGGTGGTGAGCTTCAGCATCGCGAAAGGGGGCGACTTCGTCGATTCGCAGGCGGCGCTGGCCACGGGAGAGCTGGCCACCCGCCTGCGCATCCTCAAGGAGCAGTCCTTCGAACTCGACGGCTTTTCCGGCGACCGGGTGCAGAATGCGCTCACGGTCTATTACGACGACATGATCCATATGGTAGTGGAGGCGCTGCGCGAGGGCCTGGCCGCCAGCGGGCGCCTGCCCAAGCTCGATCGCGCCATCCCGCTGGTTCTCACCGGCGGCAGCGCCATGCCGCGAGGCTTCCTGCGGCGCTTCGAGAAGGCCTTGCGGCCCGAGGAGTTCCCGCTGGAGCTCTCGGAGATCCGCCTGGCGGGGGACCCGCTCAATTCCACGGCGCGGGGGGCGTTGCTGGCGTCGCTGTGTTGAGGGGGCTTGCGATCCAATTGCGGCGCGAGACGGATGGCCGCTGGATCGGCGACATTCCGGAGTTGCCGGGTGTGACGGTGTACGGATCGACTCCCGAGGAAGCCACGTTAAGGGCCAAGGCCCTTGCGTTGCGGGTCATTGCCGAAGAGATCGAGCACGGGGAGATGAAGCCCGGCGCCGACACGTTGCAGTTCTCCGTCGCCGCATGAGCGAATGGCCCGCGACCAAGGCGCGGCGTGTTCTTGCCGCGCTACAGCGGATCGGTTGGCGGATCGTCCGCACGTCCGGCTCGCATCGGACGCTGCGGCGGGTGATCCTGTCCGAGATTGCCAAGGGCACGGGACTGTGCGCGGAGGATCTGTAGCCCGGGCCGCTTGAGCGGGATAGGATTTGTCCGGCCGTACGATTACGAAGTTGGCGGTTGCGCACGCGAGTAACCGCCGCCGCACCCCATGTCTAGCTTGCACGCCCCATCAGCAGTACTTTGAGTTTCGTGCCATGATTAGGGAGCCGCCGCGGGGACCTGATCGCGACACGAAGTGCATTCGCTGCCGATTATCGTCACCAGCGCCCACTAGGACCCTCGGACGCCGCAGCACACGTTCGATATCGGCGCAAATGCAGATTTCGCCAAAGCACACTCCCCCGGCCTGGTGAGACGGAAACCGGAGCAGCTTTATGCGAATCAGACTTCCGAATAACTGCCGGCCGCGAACGGCTTCCGGTTCGCGCAAACTCGTGGCGCAAACAATCGTTCTCGGAACCGTGGCATGGCTGTGCTGCGCCGGGGCCGCGCAAGCACAGGAGCCCGCCCAACTGGGGCAGATCCTCGAGCGTTTGGATCGCCTCGAAGAACAGAACCGGGCCCTCGTGGAAGAGGTGCACGCGCTTCGAAGCGAACTTGAGGCAGCCCGCGCCAGCGCGGCCCCGGCACCCGCTGTCGAAGAAAGGGTCGCGGTCAGCGAGAACCGCATTTCCGAACTGGCGCAAACGAAAGTGGAAGCCGCGCGGCGCTTCCCGATCCGGCTCACCGGAATGGCCCTGTTCGACTCCTTCTGGGATTCGCGCGCGGGTGCAGCAGACGGCTACCCGGCCGTCTCCGCTCCGGACGCCGGGCGCTCGGCCGGCGCAACGCTCCGGCAGACCATTCTCGGACTGGAGTACTGGGGGCCGGAAACGCTGTGGGGCGGCAAGGTGCGGGGCTCGGTGATGATGGACTTCTTCGGAGGTAGCGGGCGTTCGCTCGACCAGCTCGTGCGGTTGCGCACGGCTTCCATCGGGATCGACTGGAAGAACCGCAGCTTCGAAGCCGGGATCTTGAAGCCGCTCATTTCGCCGAGAGACCCCGACTCGCTGGCGCAGGTCGGGATACCGCCGCTGGCCGGCGCCGGCAACCTGTGGCAGTGGATGCCGCAGACAAGGTTCGAGCAGAGGTTCGACCTGGGCCCGGGGACAGAAGTGCGCGCGCAACTCGCCGCGGTTCAAACGGATGAGGCTGCGGCGTATGGCGGATACCCGGCTCCCGCGGGTGGTCCTGCCGTCGAACCGAAGCGCCCGGGGATCGAAGGACGCGTGGAGTTCTCTCGCGGCGAGGAGCGGCGGATCGAGATCGCGCCCGGATTTCACAGCAGCGTGTCGCACGTCGCGGGGACGCCGGTGCCGTCGGATGTCTTCTCGCTCGACTGGTACGCCAAGCCGGGCGGCCCTGCCGAATTCAAGGGGGCGTTCTTCACCGGAGAGAACGCTTCGAATCTCGGGACGGCCGGGCAGGGCTTTGCGATCCTGGCCTCCGGGCGCACGGCGCCGGTCCACAGCACGGGCGGCTGGGCGCAGCTTACGCTCAAAGCGACGTCGAGGCTTTCGTTTCACGTCCTCTCAGGCGCGGAGGACGACCGCCGCTCGGACTTGGTTCCCGGCCAGATCGGAAGGAACCTGGCTTACGGCGCCAACTTCTTCTACCGGCTGGCTCCCAACGTGTTGTTGAGCGTCGAGAGCATGCAGGTGCGCACGAACTATGCAGCCGCGGCGTGGCTATTGGGCAATCACTATGACCTGGCTCTGGGGTACCTGTTTTAGCTGGCTGTGTGCGGCGGCGGTGGCGGCGCCGGTCTCGGGCACCGTGCGCCTGACCGACTCGCAGAACCCGGTCGTCCGCAAGCACGGAGACTACTCGGGGGTGGTCGTGTGGCTGGAGCCGACCGCGCCCACCGGCGCGGCGTTGTCCCGGCCGGTCACGCACGCGCGGATGGAACAGCGCGGGAAGGAATTCGTCCCGCACGTATTGGCGATCCCGGCCGGGAGCGCGGTGGATTTTCCAAACCTCGATCCCATCTTCCACAACGCCTTCTCCGAGTTCGCCGGGCAGGTTTTCGATCTTGGGCTCTATCCACGTGGCGGCAGCCGTTCGATCACATTCGCCCGAACCGGGATCGTGCGCGTATTCTGCAACATCCACCCGGCGATGAGCGCGGTCATCGCGGTCATGAAATATCCGTGGTTCGCCGTCTCCGGCGCTTCGGGCGCCTTCAGGATACCGGACGTACCCCCTGGAGAGTACCTGCTTCACGTGTACCACGAGCGCGCGGCCGAACAGGTGCTGAGAACGCTCGATCGCAAGGTCGTCGTCCCGCCCGGCGGGCTGACGCTGGAGCCGATCCCTATTTCCGAGACCGGTTACCTCGAGACGCCGCACAAGAACAAGTACGGGCAGGACTACGCTCCGGTCGTGGATGACGAGCTGTACAAGCGGTAGACCAAGATGAACTTCCGATTCTCGCGCCTTTCGCTGCTGTGGAAGATCCTGCTCTCGACGTCCGTTGCGCTTACGCTTCTGTTCACGCTCACCGGCTGGATCGTCCTGACGGACGCGACCCGCACCACGTCCGACAGCGTGGATCACGAAGTGAACGCCAGCTTCAAGGCGTATCAATCGCTCTGGAAGTCGCGCGCGGACCTGCTCTCGTCGGTCAGCCTGATCCTCAGCACCATGTCGGACGTTCGCGCCGCTTTCGGGACCGGCGATGAAGCGACCATCCGGGACACCGCCGGCGAACTGTGGGCGCGAATCTCCGATGCCGACGCGATCTTCATCGTGACGGACCCGCGAGGCCGCGTGATCGCGTCGCTCGGGGGCGATCTGAGACCCTCACTGCCCGGGACTCTCGAGGTCGTGCATGTTGCGGAGGCCCAGTTTCCGAAGCAGGTTTCGGGCTTCCTTGCCCAGGCAGACCGGCTCTATCACATCACGGTCACCCCGGTGTACGTCCACAGCGGGGGCGGACTGGAACTGCTGGATGTGCTGGTGGCCGGCTACGACGTCAACCGCCGCGTTGCGTCGGGCTTGAAGGATGCGACCGGCGGGAGTGAGTTCCTCTTCCTCGCTAACGGCCGCGTGGTTGCCTCGACGCTGGCACCGGATGCGGCGCGGAGGGCCGCCACCGGGCTCGCTGCCGGCGATGCGCAGCGTGTCAGCGACGGCCGGATCGAATACGCCCCTTTGATCGCGCCATTGCGGGACATTTCCGGTGCGCGGATCGGCGAACTGGCCATCCTACGCTCTTTCGAGGGTGCTCGCGGGCGAATTGCCGCGTTGCGGCGCAATATCGTCCTCCTCTGGCTTGTCTCACTGGGGTCCGGCCTGGCGCTGACGTACCTGCTAGCGCGCAAGATCGTCCAACCGGTGCAGGAACTGGACCGTGCGGCCGCCGAGATCGCGCGCCAGAACTACGACTGCCGCGTCGCGGTCCGCGGCGAGGACGACCTCGGGAGGCTGGCGGCCACGTTCAATCATATGTGCGAGTCCATCCAGCAGGCGCGGGAGGAGCTGATCGTCCAGGAACGGATCGCCACTATAGGACGGCTGGCCAGTTCGATTGCCCACGATGAACTGGAGCAGGCGGCCGAGATCCAACGCCGTTTCCTGCCCGCCGTCGCGCCGGTTGTTCCAGGCCTCGAGTTGGCCGGCTACAACGCCGCGTGCCGCACGGTGGGCGGAGACTACTACGATTTTCTGAGGTACCCCGGCGGCCAGGTTGGTATCGTAATCGCAGACGTGGCCGGCAAAGGCATGGCCGCTGCGCTGCTGATGACCAGTCTACAAGCCAAGGTTCAGGCGCTCGCAGAGGCACTCGCGGACCCCGCGGACGTGGTGGCGCGGCTGAACCGCAGCCTGGCAACCACCTGTCCCGGGAACCGCTTCGTCACTTTCTTTCTCGCGATCGTCGACCCGCACAGCGGGGAGATCGCTTTCTGCAACGCGGGCCACAACCCGCCGCTGCTGGTCCGGCAGAGCGGAGAGATCGTTCATCTCGAGGGCGGCGGCCCCGTGCTCGGCATCCTCCCGGCGACGGCCTACGAAGCGCAGCGCTGCCGGATGGATCGCGGCGACGTGCTCCTGCTTTACAGCGACGGTGTCACCGAGGCCTGCAATCCCGCTGGCGAGGAGTTTGAGGACCGCCTGCTGGACCTGGCCAGGGAAGCCCGCGGCCGCAGCGCGGCCGAGATCGTGCAGCAGGTCCACGAGGCGGTGAGGGACTGGATTGCCGGCCAGCCGCCGGCTGACGATATCACGGTAGTCTGCGCACGGCGCACGCAGTGAATCCCGCGACGGCTCGCGCCACCCCACTCGCCGATTGCGGGGGAAAGCGGATCGGCATTCGCATCGCAGCCGGCTGATGGCTGACGGCCGCCCTTCCTCACCGCGCCTGCAAGAACCCCACCAGCCGCTCCATGGCCGGCTTGAGAATCTCCCGCTCGGCGGCGTAGCAGATGCGGATCGAGCCCTCGCCGCCGGCTCCGAAAGCCACTCCGGGCGCGAGGCCGACGCTGGTCTCTTCGAGCAGCCGGCGGCAGAAGCCAAACGAATCCGTCAGTCCCTCGATGCGCGGGAACAGATAGAACGCGCCCTCGGGCTCGGGCACGGTGACGCCGGGGGCCTTCTTCAGCATGGCCAGGCAGTAGTCGCGGTTCTCCTTGTAGCGCGCCAGCATCTTCCTGATCTCGATTTCGCCCCAGACGAGCGCGGTCTCGGCCGCCCGCTGGGCGAAGCTCGGCGCGTGCGAGACGATGAACTCGTTCAACTGCGCCGCCTTCTGCGCCAGGTCGGAGCGCGCCACCAGCCAGCCCACTCGCCAGCCGGTCATGCAGTAGGTTTTCGAGAACGATTGCACCACGATCACGGCGTCGTCGCGCGTCGCCTTCTTCAGAATGGAAGGCGCGGGCGTGCCAAGCGGATCGCGGTAAACCAGGCGCTCGTAAACTTCGTCGGCGAGCAGCCACAGCTCGTGGCGCCGCGCGAATTCGAGCAGGCGGTCCTGATCGGCGGAGGTGGCGACCCAGCCCAGCGGATTCGAGGGCGAGGTGTAGATCAGCAGCCGCGTCCGCGGCGTGACGGCGGCTTCGAGAGCGTCGAAATCGATCTCATAACGCCCGCCCGCAAGCACGTGCGGAACCATGCGCGGGACCGCGTTCGCGAGCGCCACGTTGGCCGCGCCATTGGGCCACGCCGGCGTCAGGACGAGGGCCTCGTCGCCGGGATCGAGCGCACAGCGGATCGAGACGTTCAGCGCCTGCACGCCCGAAGCCGTAACCACGATTTCGCGTTCGGGATCGAGCGTGACGCCGTGCAGCTTCCCGTAGGAATCGGCGAGCGCGCGGCGCAATGAAGGCAGGCCGGCGTTCTCGGTGTAGAAGAGGTAGCCGTCGGCCATGGCCTTCTGCGCGGCGCGGCGGATGTACTCGGGCGTGGGCGTGCTCGACTCGCCGAAGTACAGTTTGAGCACGCCTTCCATGCCCATGGCGATGTGGGCCAGCTCGCGAATGCGCGAATGCTCGACGCGCTCGGCGGAAGGCGCGACGCGCGCGGGCACTACCCGCGACGCTCCTTGGCCGTCATGAGCTCTTCGATGTTGACCAGGTCGGTGGGGTAGTCGCCGGTGTAGCAGGCGTAGCAGTATTCGTGGCGGCGGTCGGAGACGGCCTCGCGCAAACCCGCCAGCGACAGGTAGCCGAGGCTGTCGGCCTCGAGAAACGTGCGGATCTCCTCGACCGTGTTGTTGGCGGCGATCAGCTCGCGCTTGGTGGGCGTATCCACGCCGTAAAAGCAAGGCGAGCGGGTCGGCGGGCAGGAGATGCGGACGTGAACCTCACGGGCGCCCGCATTGCGAACCATACGGACGATCTTGCGGGAAGTGGTCCCCCGCACGATCGAGTCGTCCACCAGCACCACGCGCTTGCCCTCGATCAGGTGCCGCACCGGGTTGAGCTTCAGCTTCACGCCGAAGTCGCGGATGGCCTGCGAAGGCTCGATGAACGTGCGGCCGATGTAGTGGCTGCGAATGAGGCCGTGGCGGAAGGGGATGCGGGACTCGGCCGCGAAGCCGATGGCCGCGGCTACGCCCGAATCGGGGACGGGCACGACCACGTCCGCCTCCACGGGGTGCTCGCGCGCCAGCAGGCGGCCCAGCATCTCGCGCGATTCCTGCACCGAGCGGCCGAAGACGATCGAATCGGGCCGCGAGAAGTAGACGTGCTCGAAGACGCACTGCGCACGCGGCTGCTCCGGACAGTAGCGCTCGCGCGTCAGGCCGTCTGGCGCCGCCACCACCATCTCGCCCGGCTCGACCTCGTTCAGGTACACCGCGCCGATGAGGTCGAAAGCGCAGGTTTCCGAAGCGAACACGTAGGATTTCTGGCCGCCCGAAAGCTCCATCTGGCCCATAACCAGCGGGCGGAAACCTTGCGGGTCGCGGGCCACGATGACGCGGTCCTGCGCCAGGAACACCAGCGAGAAGGCGCCTTCGAGCTGGAGCAGCGCCTCGCGCAGCGCGCCGGCCAGCGTCCGCTCGCGGGAGTGCGCCACCAGGTGCAGGATGACTTCCGTGTCGCTCGAAGCCTGAAAAATGGAGCCCTCGCGCTCGAGCTCGCGGCGCAGTTCGGCGGCGTTGGTGATGTTCCCGTTGTGCGCCACCGCGATGAGGCCCTTATTGCACGACACAGCGAAGGGCTGCGCGTTGCAGAGCACGGTGGTCCCGGCGGTGGAATAGCGAGTGTGGCCGATGGCCAAGTGGCCGCGCAGCTTGCCGAGCTGTTCGGGCGTGAAGATGTCGGCGACGTAGCCCATCTCCTTGACGGTGTAGATTTCCTTCCCGTCGGTGGAGCACATCCCGGCGCTTTCCTGGCCGCGATGTTGCAGGGCGTACAGCCCCAGGTAAGCGAGATTGGCGGCCTCGGGATGTCCGTAGACCGCCACGACTCCGCACTCTTCGTGCAGTTTGTCGAGCATCGTTACCCTCTCAATGCCGCTTCGAGCGCCCCTTCCCAGGCCTCGCGGAGGCGCCGTAGTTCACAGTCTATCAGTGTCTGCCCCCGGTTGCGAAGAGAAAGGCGTCCGGGGATGGTCGCGCCCGCCAGCAATGCCGGGACGCCGTGCTCCGCGGCGATCTGCTGCACCTCGCCCGGCCGCTCGGTCGAAATCAGAATCCGCGACGGCCCTTCGTGGAAAAGCAGGAACTCGGGCCGCAGCTCGCTGGCCAGATCGAGCATGGCGCCGACGCCTGCCGGGCCGAAAGAGCACTCGGCCAGCGCCACGGCCAGCCCGCCGTCGCTCAGGTCGTGCGCGGAGTCGGCCAGGCCGGCGGCCACGATGGCGCGCATGGCGGTTTGGACGCGCTTCTCGTATTCCATATCGAGCTCGGGCGGCAGGCCCCAGAGCTGCTTCAGGACGATCTTGGCGTACTGGCTCGACCCGAAGCGCCTGTCGTCGGAATGCCCCAACCCGCCCAGCAGGATCACCGAGCGGCCTGGCGCCTTGAAGTCGATGGTCACCGGCGGGGCGGTTGGGAGCAGTCCCACCACGCCCAGAACCGGCGTAGGATACACGCCTTCCCCGAGCGTTTCGTTGTAGAGGCTCACGTTGCCGCCGGTGATCGGCGTCTCGAAGAAGCGGCAGGCTTCGGCCATACCTTCGATGGCCTCCACGAGTTGCGCCATGATTTCGGGTTTCTCGGGATTGCCGAAGTTGAGGCAATTGGTGGCGGCCGCGGGCACCGCGCCCACGGTGGAAAGATTGCGGCAGCACTCGGCGACAGCCAGCTTGGCGCCCTCGCGCGGCCCCAGGTAGGCGTAGCGGCCGTTGCCGTCGAGCGCCATGGCCACCGAGGTGCCCATCTCCTTGATGCGCACGATGGCCGCATCGCCGCCCGGCCCTTGAGTCGTGTTGGTCCGCACCTGGTGGTCGTACTGCTCCCAGATCCAGCGCTTCGACGACAGGTCGCCGGAAGCCACCAGGGCCAGCAGGTCGGCTTCGGAATCGCCTTCGGGAATGGGCGGACCGTCGATGGGAGCCGTGCGGAACGGCAGGGTGTGCGGGCGGTCGTAGAGCGGCGCCTCGTCGGCCAGCTCGCGAGCCGGGATCTCGGCGACCACCTGGCCATGATCCTTGACGCGCATCTTGCCGTCGTCGGTCACCACACCCACGGCTACGGCGTCGAGCCCCCACTTTTTGAAGACGCGGAAGACCTCGTCCTCGCGCCCCTTATCGACCACCAGCAGCATACGCTCCTGGGACTCCGAGAGCATGATCTCGTACGGCGTCATGCCGGTTTCGCGTTGCGGCACCAGCGCCAGGTCTATCTCGATCCCCGTGCCGCCGCGGCTGGCCATCTCGCAGGTAGAGCAGGTGAGGCCGGCGGCGCCCATATCCTGAATGCCGACCACGGCGCCGGTGTGCATGGCCTCGATGCAGGCCTCCAGCAGCAGCTTCTCCATGAACGGGTCGCCCACCTGGACGGTGGGCCGCTTCTGCTGGGATTCCTCGGTGAACTCGGCGGAAGCCATGGATGCGCCGTGAATGCCGTCCTTGCCCGTCTTGGCGCCTACGTAAACCACCGGGTTGCCAACACCGCTGGCGCGCGCGTAGAAGATCTCGTCCCTCTTGAAGACGCCCAGCGCGAAGACGTTGACCAGCGGGTTGCCGTTGTAGCACGGCTCGAAGATGCACTCGCCGCCGATGGTCGGTACGCCGAAGCAGTTGCCATAGTGCGCGATGCCGGAAACCACGCCTTCGAGGATCCGGCGGTTGCGCGGGCCGCACTGCGGATCGTCCAGGGGGCCGAAGCGCAACGAATCCATGACCGCGATGGGCATCGCATCCATGGTGAAGATGTCGCGCAGAATGCCGCCCACGCCGGTGGCCGCGCCCTGGAACGGCTCGATGAAGCTGGGGTGGTTGTGCGACTCGATCTTGAAAGCGATGGCCCAGCCGCCGCCGATTTCGATAATGCCGGCGTTCTCGCCCGGCCCTTGCAAGACCAGCTTCGAGCGGGTCGGCAGCTTCTTCAGGTGCAGGCGGGAACTCTTGTAAGAGCAGTGCTCGCTCCACATGACGCTGAAGATGCCGAGCTCGGTATAGCTCGGTTCCCGCCCCAGCAGGGCGACGATCTTGGCGTATTCTTCGGGGGTGAGTTGATGAGTGGCGATGAGGTCGGGAGTGATTGTCATGAACAAGCCATCCGCCGTCGGCTTTCAGGCATCGGCCTTAAGCCCGGCGCGTTTCGGCGGCCAGCGCCGCGACCATCGATTCCAGCACCACCAGGCCGTCGGTCGATCCCATGAGCGGATCGGCGGCGCGTTCCGGGTGCGGCATCAATCCCAGAACGTTGCGGCCTGCATTCAGGATTCCGGCGATGTCCCGGAGCGACCCGTTCGGGTTATCGAGGTAGCGAAAGACGACCCGGTCTTCCGCCTCGAGCCGGTCGAGCGCTTCTTCGTCCGCGTAATAGCAACCCTCGCCGTGGGCGATGGGAAAAGTCAGAACCTGCCCCTTTTCGGCGCAGGATGTGAACGGGGAATTCGTGGTTTCGGTCCGCAGCCGGACGGGACGGCAGATGAACTTCAACCCGCGGTTGCGGATCAGGGCTCCGGGCAGCAGTCCGCTCTCGACCAGGATCTGGAAACCGTTACAGATGCCGAGCACCAGCCCGCCCTCTTGGGCGAACTTCCGGACCGCGCCCATGACCGGAGAGAACTTGGCGATCGCGCCGCAGCGGAGGTAGTCGCCGTAGGCGAACCCGCCCGGCAGGATGACGGCATCGACGTTGCCCAACTGCGGCGAGTCGTGCCACAGAAACTCGGCCTTTTGCCCCAGGTTTTGCGACGCGGCATACCACGCGTCATGATCGCAATTGCTGCCAGGGAAGACTACGACTCCGAATCTCATGAGAGACCACCAGTGTAACACTGCCGGGCCCGGACACACCTCGAACGTGGCCGGACACGAAACCCTATACGAGGCTAAACCGCCGGAGCCGGGGCGGGCGCGGAAGGAGCGGCGGCCACGGGAGCGGCTTTCGGTTTGCGGCGCGCGCGCTTCTCGACGGGAGGCGTCCGGTCGCTTTTCTTCAGCGCTGTCAGGACGATATGGGCGAGGAATTTCTTCTCGCCGAAATCGTCGAACTTGATAACGATGTACTCGTCGCTGGCGGAGAGCACGGCGCCAAGACCAAACTTCTGGTGCTCCACCTGTGCACCTTGGGGGTAAGGAGTTCTAATTCCCATGGATGCTTTTAGGATAGCAGAGCGCGAAACCATTGTCGAATCGGCCTGTTTTGGCCCGTGGGGGGACGGACCGGAGGCCTGTCCCACAGCGCCGCTCCATCCCGCCGTGCTTTATAATGAGCAATCGAGGACCTGGCTTCCCTTCATGGAGGATTTCAAGAAAAAGCTTCAAGACGAGATCGCTGCGCTTGAGCGCGAGCTGCGCACCGAGTTGCCGCGGGAGATCCTCAAGGCGCGCGCGCACGGCGACCTGAGCGAGAACGCCGAGTACCACGCCGCCAAGGAGCGGCAGCGTTATGTCGACGCGCGCCTGCAGCAGCTCCAGAAGCGCATGACCGACTGGGCGATGGTGGACCTCTCGAAAATCCCGCACGGCCGCGTGGGTCTCGGCTCCAAGGTGGTGGTGCTCGACATGGGCAAGGACGAGCAGATCACTTTCCGGCTGGTCACCAGCGAAGAAGCCGACGTCGCCAAGGGCCTGATCTCGACGAACTCTCCCATCGGGCGAGGATTGCTCGGTAAGGAAATCGGCGACGTGGTCAACATCCAGATTCCGGGCGGCACGCGCGAGATGGAGATTCTGGAGCTCACGACCATACACGACGCGGGGAGCGAGGGCCTGTGACTTACACGCGCGCCATCGGGGTCGGGTGTAACACCGTCATCCGGTGGATTGTCCGCGGCCTGGCCCTATCGCGCATCCATCCCAACGCGCTGACGTTCATCGGCCTGGTGATTAACGGGGTCGCAGCGGTGTTGCTGGCGGAGGGCCGCTTCGTGCCTTCGGCCCTGGTGATGATCGCGGCCGGGATCTTCGACATGGTGGACGGGCGGGTGGCGCGCGCCACCAACCAGGTGACGCTGTTCGGCGCCTTCTTCGATTCCGTGGTGGACCGCTACTCGGACCTGGTCCTGTTGATGGGCCTGCTGGTCTATTACGCTTCCATCAACCGCTTCTTCTACGTGGTTCTGACGGCCGTGGTGATGACCGGCTCGGTGATGGTGAGCTATACGCGGGCCCGCGCCGAGTGCATCATTCCGAAGTGCAAAGCCGGCTTCATGGAGCGCCCGGAGCGCATGGTGCTGCTGATCATCGGAGCGCTGTTCAACCGCATGGCGCCGGTGCTGTGGGTCATCGCGGTCATCGCCAACATCACGGTGATCCACCGCATGTTGTTCACGTGGCGCCACACCCGACCGCTCGAACAACAGGCCCACATGCGGGTGGCCGCGGGCGCGCGCGAGCAGGGCTGACCGCTTACACCTCGGCGCCCGAGGTCGTGATGGTCAGGCGGCCGTGCTTGACGCCCTTGGTCGAGATCAGGGCGTCGGCGATTTTCTTCACTTCGCCGGCTTTGCCGCGCACCACCAGCACTTCCAGGCAATGGTCGTGGTCCAGGTGGACGTGCAGCGTCGAGAGCACGTGGTGATAGTGCTCGTGCTGCAAACCGGTGAGTTTCTCGTTCAGCAGGCGCGCGTGGTGGTCGTAGACCAGAGAGACGGTGCCGACTACCCGCCGCTCCGGCGCCTCCCAGGCCTGCTCAACCAGCTCGTCGCGGATCAGGTCGCGGAAGGCCTCCGAGCGGTTGGTGTAGCCCCGCTTCGCGATGAGATCGTCGAACTTCTTCAATAACTCGGAATCGATGGCCACGCCAATCCGGCTGAGCTCGCCCATTTGTGATTCATTATAGGCGCGGCTGTAACCGAAAAGGCGGCGCGGCCGCCCTGAATTTAGGATAGACTCAACCTTTTCGGGGGACAGACTATGATCGGTTTCCGAGGGCTGCTGGCGGCGGGGGTGGCGGCACTGGCGGCGCCGGCGGGCCAAGTCGAGTCCCCCGTCATCCGCGTCACGGTGAATCTGGTTCAAGTGGACGCGGTGGTCACGGACTCGAAAGGCCGCCAGGTCACGGACCTGAAGGCCGAAGACTTCGAGATCACCGAGGACGGCCGTCCACAGAAGATTACGAACTTCTCGTACATACGGCTGGCTCCGCCCTCACAGCCGGCCGCCGCGCCAGCGCCCTCTCCCCTGGCGCGCGGCGCCGTTCCGCCGCCTCCGCCCGCCGAGGCCACGCCCAAACGCGAGGAAGTGCGCCGCACCATCGTGCTGGTTGTGGACGACCTCGGCCTGTCCTTCGAGAGCATGGGGGAAGTGCGGCACGACCTGAAACGGTTCGTCGAACAGCAGCTCCAGCCGGGCGACCTGGTGGCCATCGTCCGCACCAGCGGCGGTATGGGTGCGCTCGATCAGTTCACTACCGACCGGCGCCTCCTGCTCGCCGCGGTGGACCGGCTGCGGTGGTATCCTGGCGGCCGCTCCGGCCTGTCGGCGATGGAGCCGGCCGGTTCGAGTCCCGGCGCGGGCCAGGACGCCAGAGCACAAGAAGCGCAGTGGCGCCACGTCACCTACTCGCTTGGAACCCTGGGCGCCGTGAGTTATCTGGTGAACGGCATGCGCGAGATGCCGGGGCGCAAGTCGCTCATCCTCATTTCCGACGGGCTGCGGCTGCGGTATGGCCTGGGCCCGGCGGAAACCGTGCCCCGCAGCTACCGCGCGCCATCGATCTGGGAGAGGGACGAGCGCGTGATGGAAGGCCTGCGCCGCCTCGCCGACCAGGCCAACCGCGCTGCCGTGGTGCTTTACAGCGTGGATGCCCGGGGCATTCAGACGCTGATGCCGACCGCAGCCGACCAGCTCTCGATGGCCGACATCCGCAATGCGGGCCGCGGCGACAGCCGGCTGACCGGCATGCTGCTCGATCAAGAAGGGCTGCAGGTCCTGTCCCACGAAACCGGCGGCTTCCTGGTGCACGATAGCAACCGCATCGACTTCGGTCTGGGCCAAATCCTGCAGGATCTCGAAGGCTACTACCTGATCGGTTATAAGCCCGACGCGGCGCGTTTTCAGCCCCGCAACGGAAAGCAGCCGGACTTTCACGCCATCAAAGTCCAGGTCAAGATTCCGAAGTTGCACGTTCGTTCGCGCTCGGGCTATTACGGCTACGAGGATTCTCCCCAGCCCGCCCAAGACCGGTTTGCCGCCGCTCTGTTCTCGCCCTTCACGTCCTCCGGCGTCCGCCTCCGCCTCACCCCGGTGTTTGCCGAAGCCGTGGACGGCCGCACGACCATCACGCTGATGCTGCACATCGACGCCCGCGACCTCACCTTCTCGGCCGAGGCCGGCGAACAGCAGGCAACCGCCGACCTGCTCGCATTCACCGTGGACGAGCGCGGCAGGCCCGTCGACAAGGCGTCCTACAAGGCGATCATCCGTCTGAAACCGGCCCGGTACGAGTACGCGCTCGGCGCGGGCTTGGTTTACACCAGCTCGATTCCCGTGGTTCGGCCGGGACCGTACCAGGTCCGCGTGGCCGTTCGGGACACCGCCACGGGCAAGATTGGAAGCGCGAGCCAGTTCCTCGAGGTGCCCGACCTGAAGAAGCGTCGACTGGCCCTCTCCGGGCTCGTCGTCGACAGCCCGGCCGGCCAGCCGCAAGACCGCGAGGCTCCGGGCGTTCCGTCCTTCCGGGTGTTCCGGCGGAGTGGGGCGCTGGACTTCAGCTGCCAGATCTTCAATGCGCGGTTGGACCGGAAGACGCAGAAGCCGGCCCTCGATACCGAGGTGCGCGTGTTCCAAGGGCGGCAGCAAATGCTCGCGACGGAGCCCAAGAGACTGGAGGTCGCCTCGGCCGGCTCGCCACGCGCCACGGCCAAGGGGAGCATGCGCCTGGATTCGTTCGAGCCGGGCTCGTACGCCCTGCAGTTCGTGGTGCGCGACACGCTGGAAAAGGAGCAACGCGGCGTGGCCTCGCAGTGGATCGATTTCGACGTGGTCCCGTGAGCGGCGGCCCGGTGGCACGGTTTTCACGATCGTGCTACCGTGGAACTCGGTGCACATCCCCGACGGATTCCTTTCCACGCCCGTGTGGCTGGCCCTCGATGTCACCGGGCTGCCGGCCATCGGCTTGCTCGCCCGCCGCGCGCGGCGCGAGCTCGAGGAGGCGCGCGCGCCCCTGCTGGGCGTCACGGGCGCGTTTGTGTTCGCCGCCCAGATGATCAACTTCCCGGTCGCCGCGGGCACCAGCGCGCACCTGGTGGGCGGGGCGTTGCTGGCCATCGCGCTCGGCCCGGCGGCGGCGGCGGTCGTCATGACGGCGATTCTGGCGGTGCAGGCCTTCGTATTCCAGGACGGCGGGATCCTGGCGCTCGGCGCGAACGTTTTTAACATGGCCATCGCCGGGGTGCTGGCGGGCTATCTGCCGTATCGTCTGTGGGGCGCTGGCGGGCGCCGGAGAGCCGCGATTTTCGCCGCCGGCGCGCTCTCGGTGATGGTGTCCGCGCTGCTGGCCGTCAGCGAACTGCTGGCCTCGGGCGTGCCGGTCAGGCCGGCCGCTATGGCCTTCCTGCTGGTGGTGTTTGGGGTCTCCGCGGTGGTCGAGGGCGCGATCACGGTGGCCGTGGTGCGGGGGATCGAGAGGCTCAGCCCGCAGATCATTCGCCAGACGGCCGCAGAGCGCTCCTGGGTCCTGGCGGCCTGCGGCGCGGGCGCGGTGCTGCTGGCGGCCGCCGGGGGGTTGGTGGCTTCGACCAACCCGGACGGGCTCCAATGGCTGGGCGGTCAACTCGACATCCTGGGGCGAATCACGAACTTGTTCACGGCGCCGCTGGCGGAGTATCGCGCCCGCTGGCTGGGCTCGCCGTGGATCGCCAAGGCCGCCGCTGGAGCCGCGGGAGCGTTGCTGGTCGGCCTGATCTCGATTGCGCTGGGGCGGGCGGCGGCGCGCACCAGGAGCGCCTGAGTGCACCACGTCGTATTAGAACGCTGGAGCCGCGGAGCGAGCTTCGTGCACGCCCGGGACGCGCGGGTGAAGGTTCTGGTCCTGCTCGCTTACCTGGTGGCGCTGGCGACCACGGCGCCCATTACATTCGCCGCCGCGACGTGCTATGCCGCGCTCGTCGCGGCGGCGACGGTGGCCGCGCGGCTGCCGCTGGCCGGCCTGGCGTTGCGCGCCGCGGCGGTGCTGCCGTTTGCGGGCACGTTCGCACTCTTCAGCATCCTGGCGGGCGATGGGGGCCGCGCGGCGTCGCTGGTGTCCAAGAGTTACTTGTCCGCCGCGGCGGTTCTGGTGCTCGCCGGAACGACGCCGCTGCCGAAACTCGTGCGCGGACTGGAATCGCTCGGCGTGCCGCGCTTCCTGACGCTGGTGATCCAGTTTCTCTACCGCTACCTGTTCGTCATCTCGGAGCAGGCTCAGCACATGCGTCTGGCGGCGCTGGCGCGGGGCGGCGGCCAGCTCCGCTTCACGCACGCTGCGGGCGCGGCGGCCACGCTGTTCGGACGCTCCTACGCGCGGGCCGAAGGCATCCACGGAGCGATGCTCGCGCGCGGATTCCACGGCCGTATGGAGCTACTGGCCGAGCCCCGGCTCGGAACGGCGGACGTGCTGTTCCTCGCGGCCGGCCTGGCCGCGGCCATGGCGCTGCGCCTGGCCATGGGAGCCGTGGGATGAGCGGCCGGCCCCTCATCGAAGCTCGCGGCCTGCGCTACCGCTACGACAACGGCACGCTGGCGCTCGACGGCGTCGACTTCCGGCTGCTGCCAGGCGAGACCGTGGCGCTGCTCGGCCCCAACGGGTCCGGCAAGACGACCTTCGCGCACCACCTAAACGGATTGCTTCGCGGCGAGGGTTTCCTCTCGGTTTGCGGCCTCGCAATGGAGCAGAAGAACCTGGCTGAGATCCGGCGCAAGGTCGGGTTGGTGTTCCAGGACTCGGACGAGCAACTGTTCATGCCCTCGGTGCTGGAGGACGTTGCTTTCGGGCCGCTCAATGAGGGCCGGACGCCGGAGGAAGCGAGAGAAATCGCGCTGGCCGCGCTCGACCAGACCGGCATGCGGTACGCCCTCGATAAGGCGCCCTATCACCTCAGCGCGGGCGAAAAGAAGCGCGTAGCAGTGGCCGGGGTGCTGGCTATGAATCCGGAGGTGCTGGTGCTCGATGAGCCCACAACGTTCCTCGACCCTCCGGCGCAGCGCGACTTAGTGACACTACTCGGGCGGCTGGAACAATCCAAGGTTTTGATTACGCACGACGCGGCTTTGGCCCGCGCACTGGCGAGCCGGGCGATTTTCTTCCAGCGAGGAAAGATCGCTGCCGAGGGCCCCGTGGCAGAGGTCGTCGAGCGGTTCCGCTGGGAAGCCACGCCGCCCGCGGTATCCGCGCCCGATCGGAACTGACTTCGCTATCCCTTGCCTTCCGTCTTCTTGCGGTACTCGGCCCAGCGGCGCTTCTGTGCGGCGGCGATCCTCTTGCGCGCGGCGGCGCTCAGCTTCCTCTTGTGCGCGGCCTTGGGAGCGGCAGCGGCGGGTGCGGCCGCGGAGGCGGGAGGACGTCCCCGGCGGTGGCCGAGCATGGCCTGCACCTGGGCAATGTGTTCCTCGATCCGCTTCTTCTGCGCTTCCAGTCCTTCCAGCGCCGCTTTCAACAACTCGGAATTCTGCACGGTTTTCTGTCTCGGCATAAGTTCACCCCACTACACGATAGCATAGGAACACTTACTGCGATATGCCTTTTTCGGACTCGCAGATGATAGTCACAGGTCCGTCATTGGTAAGCTCGACCGCCATAGATGCCTGGAAGATACCGGTCTCCACGGGCAGCCCCCGCTTGCGGCAGGCCTCGACGAAATAGTCATACAGGGCGCGGGCCTGCTCCGCCGGCGCGGCCAGGTCGAATCCCGGCCGGCGGCCCCGCCGGCAATCGCCGTACAGCGTGAATTGAGAGACAATCAGCAGCGCTCCGCCGGTTTCGAGGACGCTACGATTCATTTTACCCGCATCGTCCGGGAAGATACGCAGGCCGGTTACTTTGTCCGCCAGGTAATCGGCATCGGCCCGGGTATCGTACTTGGCCACTCCGAGAAACACCAGCAGGCCGGATGCGATCGCGCCGGCAGTACGGCCATCCACCACAACGCGCGCCTGGCTGACTCGCTGAATGACAACGCGCATATGGGTTCAGTGTAAGGCTTAGTCGGCGCTCCTGGTTGTGGCTGGGCCGTGTCTCCCCCGCTATACTGTAGGTTCCGACGATGGGACCTCGAAAAGCAGTGCGCTACAAAGACGCCGGCGTCGATATCGACGAGGCAGATCGCGCCGTAGACCATATCAAGCACCTGGCGCGCGCCACGTTCACTCGCGGCGTGGTTACCGATATCGGAGCGTTCGGCGCCGGCTTCCAGCTCAACGGATGGAAGAAACCGGTCCTGGTCAGCTCGGCCGACGGAGTGGGCACGAAACTCAAGATCGCCTTCGCCGCCGGCCGGCACGATACGGTGGGCCAGGACCTGGTGAACCATTGCGTGAACGATATCGGCGTGCTGGGCGCGAGGCCGCTCTTCTTTCTCGATTACTACGCCACCGGAAAACTCGACGCAGAAGTCGCGCGGCAGGTCGTCTCCGGCCTGGCGCGTGCCTGCCGCGAGAACGGCTGCGCGCTGATCGGCGGCGAAACCGCGGAGATGCCGGGCCTGTACGCCCAGGGAGAATACGACCTGGCCGGTTTCATCGTGGGCGCCGTGGAACGCAATCGCATGATAAACGGCGCGACGATCCGCGCCGGCGACATACTGCTCGGCCTGCCCTCGACCGGCCTGCACACCAACGGTTACTCGCTGGCCCGCAAGCTGCTGCTCGAAGTGGCCGGCTACGGCGTGAAGACCTACCTGCCGGAGCTCGGCGGCACGGTCGGCGACGAGTTACTGAAGGTCCACCGCAGCTACTTGCGGCCCATTCAGGCGCTCGCGGCGAAAGGGCTGCTGAAGGGCGCGGCGCACATTACCGGCGGCGGCATCACCGGCAACACGCCACGCATCCTGCCGCCGCGCGTGGCGATCGAAGTCGACACCGCAGCCTGGCTGGCGCCGCCGATTTTCGAGTTATTGCGGCGCCTCGGCAACATCCCCGATGACGACTATCGCCGCACCTTCAACCTGGGCATCGGCATGATCCTGGTGGTGGCCGGACGGAACCTGGCCCGCGTCAGGAAGCTGCTGGACGGCCTCGCCGAGCCTTGCTACGAAATCGGCCGCGTGATTCCTCTGGGGCGCGGCTCCAAAACACGCGTGGCCTACCTATGAAGAAGCGACTCGGAATCCTGCTCTCCGGACGCGGCTCGAATTTCGAGGCCATCGCCACAAGCGTCGAGGCCGGCCACATCGACGCCGAAATCGCGGTTGTGATCTCGAACCGGCCGGACGCCCGCGGCCTCGAAAGCGCTCGCCAGCGCGGATTGAACGCGGTCTCGATTCCATCCAAGGGGCTGGATCGCGAAGTCTACGACCGCATGGTGGTGGCAGAGCTGAAGAAGTGCGCGGTGGACCTGGTTTGCCTGGCCGGTTACATGCGGCTGCTCAGCGCCTATTTCGTGCGCGAGTTTCCGCTGCGCATCCTGAACATTCACCCTTCGTTGCTGCCGTCGTTCCCGGGCCTGGAGGCGCAGCACCAAGCCCTCGAGCACGGCGCGAAGATCAGCGGCTGCACGGTGCATTTCGTGGACGAGCTTCTCGACGCCGGGCCGATCGTCGTCCAGCGTGCGGTCCCGGTGCTCGACCAGGACACTGAGGAGACGCTCGCGGTGCGCATCCTGGAGCAGGAGCACCGGGCCTACACCGAGGCCATCCGCATCGTGCTCTCCGGCAACTTCCGCATCCAGGGCCGGCGGGTCCTGATGGGAAGTTAGGGAGCAAGCAGGACTGCCTGCCCCACGTGCGTCTGGCGTCAGTCCTCTTCGCGCTCGGACTCGACTGCGGCCCGAAGAGCGTCGAGCGGAATCCCCGTACTGGGCAGCGCCAGTATCTCCTCGATGTCGAATTTCTCTCTGGGCAGCCGCACCAGTCCCCGTGCGGCGAGTTGCCGCAACTGGTCTGAAATGTTCTCGGCCGCAGCGGCGCGAGGAATTCTCGGCCTCACTGTCCCCCCTCCGCCCCCACTCTCTCGGCCACCGTTCGCACCACGTCGGCGGCCTCGATGTCGGACTTGCGCCGGCCGCGGCGTTCCACGAGTTCCACCAGCCCCTGCGCGAACTTCTTGCCGATGACGATGCGGTACGGGACGCCGATCAGGTCCGCGTCCTTGAACTTGACCCCCGGCCGCTCGTCGCGGTCGTCGAACAGCGCGTCCAGCCCCAGCGCGCAGCAGCTCTCGTAGATTCCGGTGGCGGCTTGGCGCTGCATCTCGTCCCCGATGTTGACGGGCGTGACCACCACCTGGAAGGGCGCGATCGCCGCCGGCAGCGCCATGCCGTCCGCATCGTTGTAGAGCTCCACCGCCGAGCTCAAAATGCGCTCGATGCCGATCCCGTAGGAGCCCATAACCGGCGTGCACTCCTCGCCCGCGGCGTTCTGCACGCGCAATCCCATGGGGCTCGAATAGCGCGTGCCGAGCTTGAAGATGTGGCCGATCTCGATGGCCTTTCCGAGCGCCAGCGGATTGCCGCAGCGCACGCACGCGTCCCCCGCCGCGGCCTGCCGCAGATCGCGGTACTCGGCTTGAAAGTCCTCCTCCGGCGTCACGCCGCGCAGGTGCTGGCCGTCCTTGTTCGCGCCGGCGATCATGTTCTTGCGGCCGCGCAGCGCCTCGTCGGCAAGGATGCGCATCCCGGTGACGCCCACCGGACCGAGCGAGCCGGCTTCCGCCCCGAACCAACCCACAATCTCTTCGGGACGCGCGGAGCGGAACTCGCGGGCGCCCACGGCCTGCCGGAACTTGGTCTCGCTCAATTGGTGGTCGCCGCGCACCAGGGCCAGCACCGTTTCCCCGTCGGCCACCAGCACCAGGCTCTTGAGGAACGAGCTTCCGCGGTGACCGGTGAACTCCGTGAGCTGGTCGATGGTCTTGATGCCCGGCGTGAGGAACGCCTCGGGCGTCAAATCTCCGGCCGGATCGGGCCGCGCCGGGGCGGTGGCGTTCGAGACGGCCTTCTCGAGGTTGGCCGCATAGCCGCATTGGCCGCAGGTCACCACCCAGTCCTCGCCTGCCTCCGACTTCACCATGAATTCGTGGGACTGGCTGCCGCCCATCGCGCCCGAATCCGCCTCCACCGCCAGGAACTCGAGCCCGCAGCGGCTGAAAATGCGGCCGTAGGCGTCGTAGTGCTTGCGGTAAGCGGCGTCGAGCCCCGCGGCGTCCATGTCGAAGGTGTACGAGTCCTTCATGAGGAACTGCCGCACTCGCATCAGCCCGGAGCGCGGTCTCGGCTCGTCGCGGAACTTGGTTTGGATCTGGTACCAGATCTGCGGAAGCTGCTTGTAACTGCGCAGCTCGTTGCGCGCGATCGCGGTCATGACCTCTTCGGCAGTCATCCCCAGGCACATGTCGCGGCCGTTGCGGTCCTGGAGCCGGAACAGGTCGTGCTCCATGAGCTCCCAGCGGCCCGTCTCCTGCCATAGCTCGGCCGGGTGCAGCGCCGGCAGCAGGAACTCCTGCGCGCCGATGGCATCCATCTCCTGGCGAACGATGGCCACAATCTTATTCAGCGAGCGCTGCGCCAGGAACAGGTAGCTGTAAACGCCCGCCGCGAGCTGGCGGATGTAGCCGGCGCGCAACAGCAGCCGATGGCTGACGACCTCCGCCTCCGCCGGCTCCTCGCGCAGAGTGGGAATGAAAAGTTGGCTCCAACGCATGGTTCAGGATAACGCGCCCCGAATCCGAACCGCGACCGTTTCCGTGGCGCGCGCTGAAGCCCAATGGCACGTCTCAGCCCGCCGATCCTCGCATGTTAGAATGGCTGCTCTGCCCCTTATGAGAGTCGCCGTCGGCGCCGACCATGCCGGATTTGTCTTGAAGGAACACCTGCGCCGCAGACTGGAGCAGGAGGGCCACCAGGTTCTGGACGAGGGCACGCACACCGCCGAATCGTGCGACTATCCCGACTTCGCGGCGCCGGTGGCGCACGACGTGGCCGCGGGGCGCGCCGACCGCGGGGTGCTGATCTGCGGCACGGGAGTGGGCATGTCCATCGCCGCCAACAAAGTTGCCGGCATTCGCGCCGCCCTGGGAACCGTCCCGGAAGAGGTCCGCCTGGCGCGCGCGCACAACGACGCCAACATACTTACGCTGGGCGCCAGGTTCATCGCCGAGCCCGCCGCCGACGCGCTGGTGGATGTATTTCTTGCGACCGGCTTCGACGGCGGCCGGCACGAACGGCGAGTGGAGAAGATCGCCGCCCTGGAGGGTACGCAATCATGAACGAGCAGGACACGATGTCCCGGCCGCTGGCCGAGATCGATCCGCTAGTATACGACGCCATCCGGCAGGAGATGCTGCGGCAGAATTCGCGCCTCGAGCTGATCGCCAGCGAGAACTTCGTTTCCGAGGCGGTGCTCGAAGCGGCAGGCAGCGTCTTCACCAACAAATACGCCGAGGGCTATTCCGGCAAGCGCTACTACGGCGGCTGCCAGTACGTGGACGTCGTCGAAACGCTGGCCATAGAGCGCGCTAAGCAGTTGTTCCACGCCGAGCACGCCAACGTGCAGCCGCATTCGGGCGCGCAGGCCAACATGGCCGCCTACGCCGCGTTCCTGCAGCCCGGCGACACGATTCTGGGCATGAACCTCTCGCACGGCGGCCACCTCACGCACGGCAGCCCCTTCAACTTCTCCGGCAAGCTTTACAAGATCGTGCCCTATGGAGTCAATCGCGAGACCGAGCAGATCGACTATGACGAGCTGGCCGCGCTGGCCGCCGAGCACCGGCCTAAGATGATCGTCGGCGGCGGCAGCGCCTATCCCCGCATCATCGATTTCCGCCGCATGCGCGAGATCGCGGATTCGGCTGGGGCCATGCTGCTGGTCGATATGGCGCACTTCTCGGGACTGGTGGCGGCGGGCGTCCATCCCAATCCCTGCGAATACGCCGACATCGTGACCTCGACCACCCACAAGACCCTGCGCGGGCCGCGCTCCGGCATCATCCTCTGCCGCGCGCAGCACGCCCAGGCCATCGACAAGTCGGTCTTCCCAGGCATTCAGGGAGGGCCGCTGGTGCATATTGTCGCCGCCAAGGCGGTGTGCTTCCTTCTGGCCATGCAGCCGGAATTCGTCGAGTACCAGAAGCGCGTGCTGGCCAATGCCGCCGCGCTGGCCGCGGGCCTGGCCCAGGCCGGCTTCCGAGTCGTCTCGGGTGGCACGGACACGCACCTCCTGCTGCTGGATGTGTTCTCGAAAGGCATCCGCGGCAAGGAGGCCGAGCAGGCGCTCGACGAGGCTTACATCACCGCCAACAAGAACACCATTCCGTTCGACGTCAACAAGCCTTTCAACCCCAGCGGCATCCGGCTGGGCAGCCCGGCGGTGACCACGCGCGGCTTCGGCGAGCGGGAAATGGGCGACGTGGCCCTGCTCATTGCCGAGGTGCTGAACAACATCGGCTCCCAGGAGACCTACGCCGCGGTTCGGGCCCGGGTAAAGACGCTCACCGACAGGTTCCCCCTTTATGCCTGGAAGCTCAGTCCCGTGATGGCGCAGTGAATGCCCATCCGCATCGCCATTGACGTCCGCCGCACCGGCGACTTCGGCATTGGGACCTACATCCGTAACCTGGTCCACGCGTTGGCCGCTCTGGACCGCGAAAACCACTACGTACTGGTGGCGCTCAACGGCGAAGAACCGGAGCTGGCCGACCTGCCCCCCAACTTCGAGATCGCCATTTACCGGAGACGGGACACGGACTGGATGGACCAGTTCGCTTTTTACATCTTCCTTCGCACCATCCGGGCAGATCTCGTGCACATGCCCTTGAACCTGGTGCCACTTCTGATGCCCAAACCTTACGTGGTTACCATCCACGACATGGGCAGCCTGCTATTCGGCAGCCGGGCGCAGATGCGCTCCAGCTTCCGTATGTTCCTGTTCCGGAGGGGCCTGCTGCGCGCCGAGCGCGTCATCGCGGTTTCGGCGGCCACCCGCCGCGACGTCGAAAATGTCCTCGGCATCCCTTCCAACCGCATCCACCAGATCTACGATGCCCCGGACCCGAACTTCCTGCGCCCTCCCGACAACGGCGCCCGATCCGCCGAGCGCCAGCAGACCCTGGAGCGCTATCAGATCGACTACCCGTTCCTTCTGTACGCCGGCGCGGTCCGGCCGCAGAAGAATATTCCCCGCCTGGTCGAGGCGTTTGCCGTCCTGCGTGGCGATCTCGAGCACCACCCGGTCTACAAGGATCTGCGACTCATCATCATTGGAGACGAGATCACCAAATACCCGGCGCTCCGCCGGGCTGTGATCAAGACCCGCGTCGAAAAGCTGGTCCGGTTTCTCGGCTTCGTCCCGTTCGACACGCTACGGGTGTTTTTCGAGGCGGCGTCCGCGTTCGTGTTCCCTTCGCTGTACGAGGGCTTTGGTCTGCCGCCGCTCGAAGCCATGGCCTGCGGCACCCCGGTAGTCACCTCCAGCGTCAGTTCGCTGCCTGAAGTCACCGGGAACGCCGCCATGTTGGTCAATCCGGAGAACGTTTTCGATATCGCACGCGGGATCCGCGATGTGCTGCTGGACGAACGGCTGCGCGCCGACCTGATCCGCCGGGGCCACGAACAGGTCCGGCGCTTCAGTTGGGCTACCGCCGCGCGGCAGGTCCTCGAGATCTACCAGGAAGTCGCCGCGGCAAGGAACGCGCGATAATCCTCAGAAAACCTCCTGCTGCCGTATGCCGGGGTCGCTGAATTTCTCGGCGTCTTCCCATCCCTCCACAGCGATACTCGTCAAACCCCCGCCTTCGTCCTGCTCTATCCCCACGACAGGCAGCGCCACATCGGGCACTTGGCGGCGAGCCGTCAGCCCATCCATCAGGTCCAGCACCGTCAAATCGAGCCGCCGAAGAATGCGATCGGCGTTTTCGAGGGACAAAGCGCGCACGCCTTTTAGGATGTGGTGCATGTGTGGCTGCGAGATCCCGATCATGCGAGCCAGGCCCCTCTCGGTCAGTTCGCCGTTCTGCACGCAAGTCCTGACGCGCACCAACAGCCGGCATTTCAGAGTCTCGAAATCCATGGCGCCGCCTTCGAGGCGTGATTCCTCACTGAAATAGGTGAGCGCCAAACCATGCCTATCTCATGCGATTAACCCACTTTAACTATGTTTATTCGAGTCAATTGCTGCCGCTGGCTCTGGCCAGCCGCTTTGGTTGCCGCAGTGCGGCACCCATTCCTCCGAATTGACCCTTTCCTAACGGCGAGTACTCTGGGGACAGGTTTTTGGGCGATCCTCAAATACCTGAGGCGCCCGTCAAGAGAGGACATCGAAAAATGGAATGGAATCGATCAGAGACAGTAGCACTTGCCAAGAACTCCTGCACACAATGCCACGGACTCGGGTTGCATCTCGGTCGCGGGGGACGAGTGACTCCCTGCAACTGCGTTCTGCGTGCCATCCGGCGTACCGTAGCGCCGCTGCGGATTGGCCCCGGGGGGCCTCTGCGCCCCGCTCTGCTGCGATCCGCGTGAGGCCGATCGTGCAATAGCTCACGGGACGCAACGCGGCGCTACACCCGCCGCGGCTCAAAGAAGCGGCGCAGCAATTCCAAACATTCGGCGGCGAGCACTCCTTCCACGATTTCGACGCGATGGTTGAGCAGGTCCGAGTCGGCGAGCCGGAATTTGCTCCGGACGCCCCCGAAGCGCAGGTCCCGCGCGCCAAATACCAGCCGCGCGATCCGTGCGGCCACCAGGGCGCCGGCGCACATGACGCAGGGCTCGATCGTGACGTAAAGCGTCGCGCCTTCCAGTCGGTAGTTGCCGATCGCCGCCGCGGCCTCCCTCAAGGCCAGCATCTCGGCGTGGGCCGTTGGATCGCGGTGCGCCAGGGATGAATTGCGGCCCCGCCCGACGACGGCGCCGTCGATCGTCACCACCGCGCCCACCGGCACTTCGCCGGCGGCCTCGGCCTGGCGTGCCAGCGCCACCGCCTCGCGCATCGCGTCTTCGTCGCTCACCGGGGCCAGTGTAGCGCGGCCGGGGGCCTCGGCGCGATTCGCCGGTCGCCGAGCGGCGTTGAGCGGTACGTCCCGGCAGCCCGCCGATTCCGGATTTGCGCGGCCGGACCCTTCGCTAGAATGAAAGCAATGGGCCGGTTCATTCCACTTATCCTGAAGAACAGTTGGCGCAACCACCGCCGCACGCTGCTCACGGTGTTCAGTATCGGAGTTTCGCTGTGCCTGCTGGGCGTGGTGATGGCCATGTACAAGGCCTTTTACTACACCAAGGCCAACGACTACCAGGCCCTGCGGCTGGTCACGCGCAACCGGGTTTCGCTCACCCTGCCGATGCCGATCTTTTACGGCCCCAAGATCGAACAGGTCCCCGGCGCGCGCGTGGTCATGATGTCGCAGTGGTTCGGTGGCACATACAAAGATGCCCGCGACCCCAAGAATTTCTTCGCGCGCCTGGCCGTGGAGCCGGAAAAGCTGTTCGCCCTGGTCGGCGAAATGAAGATTCCGGAGGATCAGAAGAAGGCCTTCCAGCAGGACCGCACCGCCTGCATCATGGGCAAGAACCTGGCCCAGCGGCTCGGCCTGAAGCTGGGCGACCGCATCACGTTCGTGGGCGATATCTATCCGGTCAACATGGAGCTCACCATCAGGGGCATCTTCGAGCTGCCGGAGGACGATTCGATCGCGTACTTCCACTGGAAGTACCTGGAAGAGAGCATCCCGCTCGCACGCCGCTCCTTCGCCGGAACGTTCGGAATTCTGGCCGACAGCATCGATGACGCTCCGCGCGTGGCCAAGGCCATCGACGAGACGTTTCACAACGCGACCGTCGAGACCAAGACCGAATCCGAGCAGCAGTTCGGCCTCAGCTTCCTCGCCTTTCTGGGGAACGTGAAGGTGTTCCTGCTGAGCATCTGCGGGGCGGTGACGTTCAGTATTCTGCTGGTCTCGGCCAACACCATGGCCATGTCGGTGCGCGAGCGGGCGCGCGAGGTCGGCATTCTGAAGACCATCGGATTCACCACCAGCCAGATCCTCGGCATCATCCTGGGGGAAGCGGTGCTGATTTCGGAGGCCGGCGCGGTGCTGGGCCTGCTTCTGGCGGCGCTGCTGTGCTGGGGGGTGGGCAAATTGGTCCCGGCTTTTTCGACCCTCAGGATTCAGCCCGTGGTGATCGCCATCTCGCTGGCGCTGGCCGCGGCGATTGGCTTGGCCAGCTCATTGATACCGGCGCTCGGCGCTGCCAAGACCGCCATCATCGAGGCCATCCGCGATAACGGCTAGGAGAGACACATGGCGATCCCCATCTCGTACAACCTGCGGAACCTGGCCGTGCGGAAGACGACGACCATCATGACGGCGCTGGGCATTGCCATCACGGTGGCCGTCCTGCTGGCCATCCTGGCCCTGGTCAACGGCCTGCGGACGGCGTTCGAAGCCTCCGGCCATCCGCTCAACGTGCTGGTGCTGCGCAAAGGCTCGGATTCCGAGCTGGCCAGCAACTTCACGCGCGCCGCCTACCAGGAGCTGAAAGTGAAGCCGGGTATTGCGCGCAGCCGCAACGGCGGGCCGCTCGCCTCGCTCGAGATGGTGACCGTCATCAACCTTCCCAGCGAGACGAACCCGGATGGGGCCAACGTGACGCTGCGCGGCCTGTCGCCCGAGGGCCTCGAGATGCGCGACCAGATCAAGCTGGCGGCCGGGCGCTGGTTCGAGAGCGGCAAGCGCGAAGTCGTGGTGGGCGCCTCGATCGCTCGCCGCTATCCCGCGGCGGGCCTCGGCAAGTACCTGACCTTCGGCCGCGGCAATTGGCTCGTCGTTGGCGTCATGGACGCCGGCCACACTTCGGCCGCGAGCGAGATCTTCGGCGACGTCAACCAGATCAGCGCCGATTTCAACCGTTCCGAGGTGGTCAGCTCCGCGCTGGTGCGCGCGACGGACCCGGTTGCGGTGCGCGCCTTGATCGACGACGTCAACAACGACCGCCAGCTCAACTGCACTGCCCAGACCGAGCGGGAGTATTACGAGCTGCAGACCAACTCCGGCGCGCCGGTCGAATACGTCGGAATCGTGGTGGCCATCATCATGGCGGTGGGAAGCTGCTTCGCGGCCATGAACACCATGTACGCCGCCGTGGCGCGACGCACCCGCGAGATCGGAACGCTGCGCGTGCTCGGCTTCTCGCGCGGCGGCATCCTGCTCAGCTTCTTCCTCGAGTCGCTGCTGCTGGCCGGTTTCGGCGGACTGCTCGGCTGCCTGCTGGTGCTACCGCTGAACGGGTTCGAGACCGGCATCGGCAACTTTGCGACGTTCAGCGAGATCGCATTCGATTTCCGGATCAGTCCCTCCATCATGGCGCTGGGGCTCGGCTTCTCGTTGCTGCTGGGCGCCCTGGGCGGATTCTTCCCGGCCCGCGCCGCGGCCCGCAAGGAAATCCTGAACGCTCTGAGGGAGGCATAACCGTGGCGAACCTCCAGGACCTGAAGATCGACCGCGAAGCGCGCGACTCGTCCGCGCCCACGAAGCACACGGGCGTGTGGATAGGCGCGGCCGCCGTTCTCGTGCTGCTCGCGGCCGCGGCCTACGCCTACAAGACTCTGGGCGCGGCCGTCGAGGTGGAGACGGTCCGCGTCACGGCAGCCGGCGGCCCTTCCGCGGCTCCCGGCGTCATTCTCAACGCTACTGGCTACATCGTGGCCGCTCACAAAATCGAGGTGGGTTCAAAGGTGATGGGAAAAGTCGCCTGGATCGGCGTGGACAAGGGCGACCACGTCAAAGAGGGCCAAGTGATCGTGCGGCTGGAGGACGAGGAATACCGCGCCCAACTCGAACAGGCCCGCGGCCAGCTCGAGAACCTACAGGCGCGCCTGGCGGAGCTCGAGCACGGCTCGCGTCCCCAGGAGATCGCCGGCGCCAAGGCCGACCTCGAACAGGCGCGCGCCGACATGATCAACGGGCGCATCACGCTCAATCGAACGCGGCAGCTCACCGACCAGAAGATCATGTCGTCTCAGACCCTCGACGACGCCCAGGCCAAATACGACGCCGCGGTCGCGCGGGTGGCCTCTCTGGAGGAGCGGTTCCGGCTGACCCAGCTTGGCCCCCGCCAGGAAGAGATCGATGCCGCGCGCGGCCAGGTCCTGCAAGCGAAAGGCATGGTCGATTTCTACCAGAACCAGCTCGATAACACCGTCATCAAGGCTCCCGTTACGGGAACCATCCTTGAACGCGAAGTCGAAAAGGGAGAGTTCGTCACCACCAGTTTCGTCGGCGACCGCGGCGCGAAGGGCTACGTCGTCTCCCTGGCCGATCTGAACGATCTCGAAGTCGAGCTCGACATCAGCCAGAACGACTTCGCCAAACTCGCCCACGATCAGCGTGGCTGGATCACTACGGACGCCTATCCGGATCGCCGCTACGACGGCTATATCCGCCAGATCTCGCCGGAAGCCAACCGCCAGAAGGCCACCGTGCAGGTGAAGGTCAAAGTCCTGAAGCCCGACGCCTACCTGCGGCCGGACATGAACGCCAGCGTGGCCTTCTACTCGGAGCAGACCGCCGGCGCGGCCGCGCCCAAACCGGTCGTGGTGGTGCCCGCATCGGCCGTGCACGATGGCGCGGTCTTTGTGGTGCTCGATGGCCACGCGGTGCGGCGCGCGGTGAAGGCCGGCGCCACGGCCAGCCAAGGCATCCGCATCGAAGAGGGCCTGATCGGAGGCGAGGATTTGATTGCGAACCCGCCCGCGGGACTTAAGGACGGCGACCGCGTGCGCGTGAGAAAGGGACAAGCATGAGCGAGATCATCATTCAGACGCGCGGCCTCGACAAGGACTTCGGACACGACGGACTCCGGGTGGCGGCGCTGAAGGGCATCAACCTCGATGTGACCCGCGGCGAATTCATCGCGCTCATGGGCCCCTCGGGCTCCGGCAAATCGACCCTGCTGCACCTGATCGCGGCCATGGACCGGCCCAGCGGCGGCGACATCCTGGTGCTCGGCCAGGATCTGCGCAGTCTCACCGACAGCCAGGTTGCGCGCTGGCGCAACGCGCACATCGGTTTCGTGTTCCAATCCTTCAACCTGATCCCGGTGCTGACGGCGCTGGAGAACGTCGAACTTCCGCTCAAGCTCACCCGCCTCAAGAAGAAGGAGCGCATCGAGCACGCCATGACCGCGCTCAAGCTGGTCGGCCTCGAAGATCGCGTGGATCACCTGCCGCGGCAGCTCTCGGGCGGCCAGGAGCAGCGTGTCGCCATCGCGCGCGCTATCGTGACCGATCCCGATCTGATCCTGGCCGACGAGCCTACCGGGAACCTCGACGCCGCCTCCGCGCAGGAAGTTCTCACGCTGCTGGCGCGCCTGAACCGGGAGTTCAACAAGACCGTCCTGCTGGTGACGCACGACCCGCACGCGGCGCACTTCGCCACCAAGATTCGCCACCTCGAGAAGGCCGAACTGTTGCCCGAGGGCGCGGTCCCTGCCGACTGGCAGGGTCCCCAGGCCGCAGCCGGCTAGGTCGTGGCATCATTCCAGAGCCTGCGGGTGTACACTCTCAGTGAAATGCCTACGGTAAGCGGTATTTTGAAGCTCGCCGCGGCCTTGCTCGCGCTTTCGCAGGCGCCTGCCGCCGGCGGCCCCGTGGTTCGGGAGGAACGGCGCGTCGTCATCAATGGTCAGCAGGAAGTCTGGCGTCTCGAATGGACCACACCGCCCCGGCCGGTGTGCGGGCCCGAGAGCGCCGAGTGGTTCACTTGTCCCTGTTCCGGATTCGCCTTCGGCGAGAGCGGCAAACTGGACCTGGTGCGGCTGCGCCAGGGTCGCGAGGTCGAACGCCTCCCGCTGGCGCCGTTCTTCGACGGTGGCGAGTGGCCCGCCGATAGCGGCGACGCACTCTTGCGGCGCTGGGAGCTTCTCCAGAGTGATTGGGACCATCAGCCAGGCCCCGTCCCGGGCGTCCGCAGCCGCCCCCAAGCCTCAGCGATGAACTTCGGCGATTACGATCACGATGGCGAGGCCACGGAATTCTACCTACAAACCAACGCTGGGCCCTGCGGCCATACCGGGGGCATAGTTGTCGGCGTCTCCCGAAACGCGCCGCGCCTCCATGCGTTCGCCACGGCCGCCCATCCGGACGAACCCTTGTTCATGGACGAACCCGCCTGGAAGGCGCTGCTGCGCTCACAAGGCCCGGCGCGAATGGTGGTTTGGTCCTGTGGCGATCACGCAAGCGGAACCGAGACCGAACTGGAGGTCAGTGTGGCTTCCGGTGTCATTCACGTAACGAGCCGCGAATATCAATGCGACGAGCACGACAAGCGCGGCAAACTGATTTCCCAGAAGCCTCTGTAAGCCAATGAGCCCAACTCTTCGCCCCTCCACGGATGCCGACCTTCCCGCCATCGACGCCATCTATGCGCACCACGTCCGAACTGGCCTGGCCTCGTTCGAAACCGTCCCGCCCACCGTCGAGGAGATGGCGCGCCGCCGCCTGGAAGTGCTGAAACGCGGCCTGCCGTTTCTCGTCGCGGAAGTCGAGGGAACGGTGGTGGGATACGCCTACGCCAGCCTCTACCGCCCTCGTCCGGCCTACCGCTCGACGCTCGAGGACTCCATCTACATCCACCCGGAGCACACGCGGCAGGGCATCGGCCGTCTCCTGCTCCAGGCGCTGCTTGCCGACTGCGAAGCGAAGGGATACCGCCAGATGGTGGCCATCATCGGCGACAGCGGCAACGCCCCGTCGATCGGCCTTCACCAAGCCTTCGGATTCGAGCACGCCGGCACGCTGCGCTCGGTAGGCTTCAAGTTCGGCCGCTGGGTGGACACCGTTCTCATGCAGCGGCCGCTCGGGGCGGCCGATTCCACGCTGCCGGGGGACCGATGACGATGACCTGGAAGCGGGCATCCCTCGCCGGCTTTGTCGCGTCGTCTCTGTGTGTCGTCGGGCTGTTTTTGCAGGATGCGATCCTGGGCAACGGGCCGGTCACGATTGGCATCCAGGTGGCGGCCGTGGCCCTGATGGTCTGGGCGCGCGTAACGTTCGGAAGGCGGAGCTTTCACGCGGTTGCGAACCCCACGGAGGGCGGGCTGGTCACGAACGGTCCGTACCGGTATCTCCGCCACCCCATTTACGCGGCGGCGCTGTACTTCCTGTGGGCCGGCATCGCGGCGCACCTATCGGTGGCGCACGCGATGGTCGCGTTCGCCGCCACGGCCGGGCTCGTGGTTCGGATGCTCGCCGAAGAGAACCTCATCGCCGGCAAGTACCCGGAATACACCGGCTACGCCAGCCGCACGCGGCGCGTGGTGCCGTTCCTGTTCTAGCCGGCCGCTGCCCACTTCGTCGCCCGGAGAAGCGGTCAGGCGCTTCGCCTCTCCGCCCGCCCGCGGAACGCTCCACAAATCGCCCGCGTACGAGAAAACCATCTGCGTGGAGCTGAGGGCTGGCTGCTGGAAGAGATAGTTGGTTTGCGCCAGCGAAACCGAAGACGCCAGAACGACCGGCAACAGAAAGACGAGGCGAGACACGCGTTCATGCTACCCCGTGGGACAGGCCTCCGGCCGGTCCTCCCCGGCCTGGGCGGCCAATTCCGCAAACCAGCCCCCGGCCGCAACCAACTCGGCGGGAGCGCCCTGCGCGAGAATGCGACCCTGCTCCAGGACGATCACGCGATCGGCATCCTTGATCATGGAGTACCGATGGGCAATCACGAGAGTGGTGGGAGGATGGCCCCCGCAGCGCAGCCGGCCGAGCGCCGATTTGACCTCCGCCTCGGTCGCGAAGTCGAGATTGGACGTGGCTTCGTCGAGAACCAGAATGCGCGGCTGGTCCACCAGCATGCGGGCGATTTGGAGCCGCTGCCGCTCGCCCACGGAAAGCCCAATCCCGCGCTCGCCGACTTCGGTATCCAGGCCGTCGGGCAGGCGATCGAGCGCGCCCCCGAGACCGGCCGCCAGGGCGGCTTCGCGCACTTCGGCGTCCGTGGCATCCGGGCGCTTGTACAGGATGTTGTCCGCCAGCGTGCCGGGGAACACCGCGCCGTCCGTAGCCACCATTCCGATGGCGCGCCGAACCGAAGCCGGATCGACCCCGGAGAGCGGCTGGCCGTCGACCCGAATCTCGCCGGAGTCCGGTTCCCAAAGCTTCAGCAGCAGGTCGGCCGCCGTGGTCTTGCCCGCACCCGAGGGGCCGGTCAAAGCCGTTGTCTTGGCCGGCTCGATCGTGAAGCTCACCCCGTGCAGAACTTCGCGCCGGGCGGTGTAGCCGAAGCGGACGTCGCAGAATTCCACTTTGCCCGGCCCGTCCGCTAACGCAGCGCCGCGAGGTTCCTCCGGGCCGGTCTGAAGCAATTGGACGGCGCGGCGGAGCGAAGCCAGATGCTGCTGCAGGCTCACCGCCATGCTGCTCAGCGACTCGACAGGCTCGAACAGGCCGTCCAGATACGCGACGAACATCACGACGTCTCCGGGCGTGAGCCGCCGATCGAGCACCATCCAACCGCCGTAGCCCAGCACCAGAGCCTTGCTGAGCTGGCTCAGGGCAGTCTGCGCCAGGAAGTAACGATTGCCGGCGCGGCTGCGGCCGATGTAGTCGTCGTAGGCAGCCTGAGTCGTTTCTTGTAGCCGCGCGGTCTCGCGTTTCTCCGCGCCCGAGAGCTTCACCGTCTTGATGGCCGCCAGGGCACTCTGTATCCGGGCCGAGACGTTCTCCCACATCTGGTAGTACTCGCTCATGCCGGTCTCGAGGCGCCGCGCTGCGCTCCGCGTGATCACGAAGTACAAAGGAAGCACGGCGAGTGCGACCAGCGCCAGCTTCCAGCTTTGTGTGAGCATGATGGCGCAGATTCCTGCGATGCGGAGGCCCTCGGGAACGATCTGCTGGGTGAAGGCCGCTACCACGGGCGCGACCTGGTCGCACTGGTCTATGCGCTTGGCCAGTCCTCCGCTGGCCCGCCGGCTGAAGAAACCGAGCGGAAGGCGCAAGACGTGGCCGAAGGTGGATTGAATCAACTGCGCTTCGATCCGGCTGCCCGCCACCGTGCTCTGATAATCCGCGGCGAGCGAGAGGAAGTAGCCGGTCACGCCGATGAGGAACAGCAAGACCACGGCTTTGAGCAGGGTGTCCAACGCCTGCCGTCCGGTGCGTGGGGCCACGAAACCCGGTCGATGCGGTTCGCGGGTTTTCCCCGAGCGCTCCAACTCCTTCTCCAGGTGCTCGTACTTGAAGACCTGGCCGCCCCGTTGCTGGTCGGTGGTCACACGGCTGATGGCGCGCCCCACGAACAGGCCCGCCACGTCGTTGATGGCCGTGCGATAGATCAGCGGCTGAAGAAGATCCGCGCCGGTGGCCAACACCGCGAGCAGCAGAATTACCGCAAACCGGGTCTTGTAAGGCCGCGCCAGCAGGAATAGTGCGCGGAGCACGTCTCGGTAGGCAGCCGCGTTGGACGCTCGCATCCGGATCTCGACAATGATACCAGAGCGGCGCACGAGCGCTCCGCTTGCCTCCCGTGAACGCATTGCGCCACACTGAAGCTGACGTGTCCGATTACTGTACTTGCGGAGCCGAGCTTCCCCCCGATGCGCGCTTCTGCCACAAGTGCGGCAAGCCGCAGCGCGACGAACCGCTGTTCGTGGAAGAGCCGCCTGCCGCGCCGCCCCTGCCGCCTCCCGTCGCGGCGCCCGTTCCCATCGGCTTCCGCAATCCGCTGGCGTTCCGGATCGGGTTCCTGTCGGCGTTGGCGGCGCTGCTGCTCACCCTCCTCCTCTCCCCTGGGTTTCCGGTGTGGCTGACCGCGGCGGGTTTTCTGGGCGTGTACGTGTACCGCGTCCGCAGCGGCGAGTCTCTCTCGACGCGCAGCGGCGCCAGGATGGGCTGGCTCACCGGCCTGCTGACCTTTTTCGTGTCCAGCCTGCCGGTGGCGTGGGCCTGCGTCGAAGAGGTCACCGGCCCGGACCATGCCAGCCGGATGCGCCAGCAATTGAGCTCCTGGGCCGTCCCGGCGGCGATGCAGAATCAGATGATTGCCTTCATGCAGACGCCCCTGGGGGTCGCCTCGCAAGTCCTTTCGTCGCTGGTCATGCTCTTCGTGATGATGACGGTGCTGGCGCTGCTGGGAGGCGTGGTTGCAGCCAAGGTCCTCGGCCGGAAGCAGCCGGCCCCTACCGGCCCGGTTCCGCCCACCGGCTCTTGAGCCTGGGGCCGCCGGACCAACGGAGCCGCCTAGCGGTTGAATTCCGGAAGGTGGAATGACTCGGGCACACTGCAGGCCAGGTGCCGGAGCTTGCCGCGGAGGTTGTCGAGGGCTTCGGCGGCCGGTTTGACGCAGACCCAATGTATGCCCAGCGCCGGGTGCGAGAGGGCGGACATCGGCCGGGCCACAATCGCCTGCCTGCCTGCGCCGAGCAGGACCGAGAGCACGGCCAGAGCGATCGCATCCGGGTTCCGCCGTATAGCCTGGAGCAGCTTTGCCATCGCGACCTCCTATCCTCTTAAACGCTCCACGCGCCGATTCATTACGCACTTTTTTGGCCAGGATGAAAAATCGAGGAATCAAAGGATTGCAGGGACGAAGGAGCCGCTGGCGCCCGTACCTGTCCGGTTTTGGGAAGGGGCCTGTGCGGAACCGGACAGGCCCCCGCGCCTCAGTGCCCCACCCCGGGCTTGGCGCCCAGGGTCGCATTCAGCGTCATCTCCCGCTTGTTCCGGACCACCGTCACGGGTACCGGCTTGCCCACGTCGGCCTCCCGCAGCAGCTTCGAGATCTGGCCAGGGTTGCCAACTTCGCCGTTGCCGATTCTGACAATCACGTCCCCGGCTTTGATCCCTGCCTTCGCGGCGCCCGACCCTTCCGCCACCGAGCGCACGAGCACCCCCTGCTTCACGCCAAAGTACTCGGCCAGTTGCGAGCCCATCGGTTCGGTCTCGATGCCCAGCCGCGGGCTCCGGCCCCCAGGCCCCTCCGCCATGTCCGGCCCGTGCATGTCCCAGTGCATGTTCTTCATGTCTTCCTTGAGCTTCTGCATGTCGCGCTGGAACTGCGAATCCGGCCCGAACTGGCCCTCCATCTCCTGCCGGAACTTGGAATCGGGCCCGAACTCCTTCTGTAGGTCCTGCTGGAACTTCGAGCCGTCACCGAACTGGCGCTTCAACTCCTCGCCCATCTTCGCCATGTCCTCCGCGAACTTCGGGTCCATGTGGGACGGGAACGCTTTGCGGTCGCCGACCGTCGCCGCGACGGTCTGGGTGTTGCCGTCGCGGTTGATGAGCAGCTTGACCGTGCGGCCCGGCGGCGTCTCCCGCACCAGGCGGACAAACTGCTCGACGCCCTCCACCCGCTGCCCGTTGAATTCGAGTACGACATCGCCTTGCTTCAGACCGGCCTTGGCCGCCGGACCATCGCCGGTCACGCTCGTCACCTCGACACCGTACGGCTCCGGGATCTTCAATTTCCTGGCATGATCGGGATCGATTTCCTCCACGCCGACGCCCAAGAAGCTGCCCTTGCCAGCCGCATACCAATTCATCGGCGGCGGAGGCGGCACGGGCGGCGCCGGCGGCGTGGGCGGCGTGGCCTGGGCGAACATCGCAGGCGGCGCCGGCATGGCTGGCGGCGCTGCCATCACCGGCGGTGCGGGAGGTCCAGGTGGCACCGCAGCGGCTTCGGGGCTCCCGGGCGCGGGAGGCGCCGGGCGAGCGGCATCTTGAGCGGCGGCCATCCCCGTGAAGGCGACGGCCAGCAGAATTGGTACAAAGAATCGTCTCATCGTATTGGGCTCCGTTTCTATTTCGGGCGACGGAGGTAGATCGTCCCGCCCGCGGTGGTGAGCCGCAACAGAGGTCCGCCTCCGTTGAGCGCCACCTCCGCGACCGATCCGGTGCTGGCCTGCGGATGCATCCCCCCAAAGTCGGAGACGATCCGCTGTCCCGCGGAAGTTGAATTGACCGCTTCCACCGTCACCCGCAGGTTAGACGGAATCAGCACGGTAATGTCACCGGCGCTGGTCACCAGCGTGGAGCTCTCGAGCTTCTGCACGCCCGAAAGATCGGCCAGGATGCTGCCCGTCCGGGTGATGGCCCGCAGGCCGCCCGAAGTAGCTTGAAGCTGGATCGTCCCCGTCTCGGATTCGCAGTGAACGTTGGTGGACGCGCGCACGCGGATCGCTCCCGTCCCCGTTTCGATCCTCACCGGCCCACCGGCCTGGATCACGTCGACCAATCCCCGGATGGCCGCGGCCTGAACGCCGCGATCCGCCCGCTCGATCCGGATGTTGCCGCCCAGCGTCCGGGCCTTCACCAGGCCGTGGGCCTCGCGCACCACGATCTCGCCGCCGCCGGTGGCCAGCGTCGCATCGCCGCGCAGCAGTCCGGCCGTGATCGTGCCGCCACCGGTAAAGCACTCCACACTGCCGCCGATCTGGTCGAGCCGTACTGCTCCGCCGCCGGTTCGCACCGCGACGCCGCCGCCCACCCGATTGACTTCCACGGCGCCGGCGGCCGTGGCCACCCGCACCGCGCCGTCGATATCCGCGATCTCGATCGCGCCGCCGCTCGATTCCACCGCCGCTTCGCGGAGCTTCCGCGGAACGCGTACGTGCAGATCCGCCGCCGCCCGCGGATCGGGCCCCGTGACTTCCAGGACCATCCGCGCGCCCTCGCGCACAGCCTTCACCGCGATGGCATCGAGTTGCGCGCGGGCCGAGGCCTCGTCCCGCGCCTTGACGCGCCGCTTGAGCGAATACACAATGTCGCCGCGCTGCTCGCCCTGGATGTGCACCGCTCCCGCAGTCACCACCCGCACGCTCTCTCCGGCGGCCGCGGAACCGGTGATGGTGTCCACCCAATAGCCGCCTTCGCGTGCCGGCCCCGAACTCGTCTGCGCCAGCGCCGCCAGTGCGAAGGCCTGCGCCAGCCACAAGATGCGAATCATCAGAACGTCCCCACCGATGCGTTCATATCCTCCAGCGCCCGCTGGCAACGCAGGCGCACATAGCTATTGTTCTCCTTCTGTACCACTTCCTGCAGCACCCCGGCAGTCATGTCCCCTTTGTGCTCCACGAGCAGGTCGATGGCCTGCGCGCGCACGCCCGGGTTGTCGTCCGCCAGCAGGACCCGCGTCAGCGCCTCGCGCACGTCCGCCTCGCCGCCGTACGGTTTCAGGGCATCCATGGCCTTCAGGCGGACGCCGGGATTGGAATCGTGCTGCAGCGCATAGAGCAGCACCGGCCGCAACTCCGCGGGCGTGCGCTCGGCCTTCAGAACGTCCATCGACTCGGCGCGCAGGCCGGCATCGGAGCTCTCGCGCGCGGCCGCCAGCAGCAGCCTTCGGATCTGGTCGTCGTTCACGCTGCCGGAAAGCTCGCGCTGCCGCGTCTCGTCCACCACCAAGTGCACGCGTCCGGACGGCCCCGACTCGAGATACCGCACGCGCATAACCGCCTGGTCCGGCGTGCCGGCGGCTTCGAGCGCCGATTTCGAGGTGGTCAAGCGCGCCCCGAAGAACCCCACCGCGATCAGCGCCAGGGCGGCGGCCGGCCGCGCCAGCGCCGCGATCCGCAGGTCGGACAGGCGCCGTATCCACTCCCTGACGCCCGCCCGCCGCATCCCCGCGCCTTCGAGCCGCAGCGCCAAATCGCGCCGCGAGCGCGCGAGCAGAGCCGGATCGACGTCCACCTCGCGCCGGTTGAGCGCCGCCTGCACCCGCTTTTCGGTCTCGAATTCCCGGCGGCAATCCGCGCAGGCTTCGATATGATCCTGAAAGCTCTGCTCCTCTTCGAGCGTCAGCTCGCCGTAGAGAAACAGCGCCGCGTTCTTCTTCACCGCTTCGCAGTTCATACAAAATCTCCGAGCGCCACGCGCATCTTTTGCGTGGCGCGAAACAGGCACATCTTGGCGGCCTCTTCGCTGGTGCCGAGGGTCTCGCCGATGGCCCTCAGCCGCATACCCTGGTAATGCCGCAGCTCGAAAACCAGGCGCTCCTTGGCCGTGAGCTCGCCCAGAACTTTGTCGATGCGGGTGCTCAACTGCCGGCTCAGCAGCGAGCGCTGCGGATCGCCCAGTTCCCGGCCCTCCGCCACAGCATCCAGCCGGTCCCGAGGCCCGTCTTCGGTCTGGATCACCGAGGATTCCTCGCGCCGCGTCTTCCGCTTGCGCATCTGATCCAGGCACAGGTTGGTGACAATCCGGTACAGCCAAGTGCTGAAGCTCGAATCCAGCCGGAACAGGCGCAGGTTCTTGAACACCCGCAGGAACGCCTCCTGGTAAACGTCGTAAGCGTCCTCGGGCGACCGCAGCAGGTTCATGGCGATCTGAAGCACACCGCGGTCATAGGCGTGAACGAGACGCTCGAAGGCTTCGTGGTCGCCTTTCTGAGCGGCCCGGATCAGCGCCGCCTCATCCGCATCGATGGGCGAGGGCCGGTTCATGGCCGGCGCGGCTTCTGAGTTCACGAAATGACCGCCACCTGGGAATAGGACGGGGCTCTGAGGAAAGTGTAACGCCGTCAGCCACCTCCGCGCCGGGCGCGGCCCCGCTTGCTTACGCGCGTTCGGTGCCATGGACCCTTCAGCACCGAACCGCGACCGTCATGGAGCGGTCCTGGCTGGATGTCCCAGCAGATGTCCCAGCTGGATTACGCCCCCGAAATGCCTTTGGTACCATAAACACGGGGATTTTCGGCCGCTCCATGGACTCCATCGGCGAGAGACTTCGGCAAGAACGCCTCGAGCGGGGGCTCGATCTCGACCAGATCGCCGAACTGACCAAAATCAGCCCCCTGATGCTGGAGGCGATCGAGGCGGACGACTTCGACCGGCTGCCCGGCAGCTTCTTCGCCCGCAGTTTCGTGCGCCAATATGCTCGAGTTCTGGGCTTCGACGAAGAGGAATTCGAAGCCGAGTTGAGGCGAGTAGCGGGCTTCGGTCACCCGGCCGCGGACCAGCCCGAGGCGCCGGCGCCGGAACTCGTCGCCGGACCGAAGCCAGTGCCCTCTGCCCGCAGCCGGTCCAACCGGAGTTGGCTCGGTTCCCTGGTTGTTTTCCTGTCGATCCTGGTGGTGTGCTCGGTCATCTACAACTGGCAGAAGACGCGCGCAAGCTCGGCGAAATCGCAGCAGGTTCCCAGCGTCCAGACGGCGTTGCCGACGCCGGCGCCTGCCGCTACGCCAGCGCCCTCTCCCGAGGCAGCCACGCCTTCCGCAACACCGCTCGAGACTCCGACCGCCGAACCGGACGCCACGCCTTCGCCGGAGCCCAGCGCGGTCAAGTCTCCGGTTCCCGCCGCCGAGACAGCCGGCATCCGCCTCGAACTTCAGGCTACCTCCGAAGTCTGGCTGCGGGTAGTGAGCGACGGCAAGACCCTATACACCGGCGCGCTGCAGCCCAGCGAGGCGCGCGTTTTCGAAGCCACGGACTCGCTGACGCTCCGGGTCGGCAACGCCGCCGCGCTGGCCGCGACCTACAACGGGAGGCCGCTAGGCGAGCTCGGCCCGGAGGGGCAGGTCCGCACCATCCACTTCACCCCATCCGGATTCGAGTTCGTCGCCCCCGCTCCCGCAGCGTCCCCCTCCCCGGCCGATCAGCCTTGAGCCTCACATCCCCTTGTGGGCCGCCGACGCCGCGCGCATCCGGCGCGCCTCGAGCCGGGCCGCCCGCGTCCGCTCGCGCTCGAGCAGCAGCAGCTCGCGCCGCCCGCGCAGCTTGATCTCGTCGCTCACCTTGCGCCAGAACTTGCGAAAGTAGTCCGCCGCCGAGATCATCGCGAACGCCACCACGCACCACATCCACGCCATCGCCCACGGCGCCAGCGCCTTCCAGTGCATGCCCAACAGGAACAAAGAAATGGCCACCACCTGAGTGACCATCTTGGTCTTGCCCAGCTCGCTGGCCCGGATGGTGTAGCCCGCCGAGGCGGCGATGCTCCGCAGGCCGGTCACCGCGAACTCGCGGCCCACGATCAGGACCACGATCCAGGCCGCCACCACCTGCACCTGCACCAGCGCGATCAGCGCCGCTGAAATCAGCAGCTTGTCCGCGATCGGGTCGAGCAGCGTTCCCACCGTGGTCACCTGCTTCCAGCGCCGCGCCAGGTAACCGTCGAGCAGGTCGGTCGCCGAAGCGACCAGGAAGATCGCCAGCGCCAGAAGATCGTGGCTGACGTGCACGCCGCCCAGGGAAAAATCCATGCGGTCCTGCACCAGCGCCGCCACCAGCAGCGGCACGAAGAAGATCCGGAGCAGGGTCAGCAGGTTCGGCAGATTCATGCGACCCCTCAAATATAACAAGTGCGTGCTGCCGGGGCGACGCGTGCGCTTGACCCATGGTCGCGTCTGCAGATGGCTGCGGACGGTTTGAGTACGAAGGAGGCTCCAGAAGAACCCGCCGCGTCAGAGCGGTGTTGCCTGACGCGGCGGGTTCTGTCGCCGGGAAACCGTTAGCGGCCGAGAGGAATGAGCAGCGATCCTGCGATGCAGGTGGTGCGGTCGACTACAAACAGCCGGATCGCCTTGATCGTGCCGTCAACCGCAATGTCCTGAACGATGGGGATTCCATCCTTCATCGCCGCCCCGATCTCGGTCGCACCGAAGTGCAAGGCCGGATGCGACATGCCGGGAGCGCCCACCGGTCCCGCGGCGCCGTAATTCACCCAGGCCACGGTGACCTGCCCGTCGTACGCTTCGCCGTGGCGGCTCAGCAGCAGGTCCGCCGCATCCACGTGGATCTGAAGACGGATTGAGTTCGCACTCGCGCCCGCCAGCGAGGCTCGCACTCCAATATCGGAGACGTTCCCGGGAACGTTGAAGGCGGCGGCCAGAGCCCCTTGCTCCCTGGCGGCGGGGTCTCGCTTATCCAAGACCGCGTAGTAGTGGTCCCTCGCCAGGATGCTAACGCCCTTGCGCGAGCAAGTCAGCTTCACCGCGTGGTACTTGTTGTCCCAGCCTTCCCGCGGCTGTTCATATGCGACGGTGTAGCCGCCCTGCGCGTCGGCAGTCCCTTGCGCCAGAGCGGTGGCAAGGTTGTCTTTCAGATACCATCGCCCTCCGACCGCGCCGGCAAACTGCTCGTTGCCTCGCGACCAGCCTGGATCCAGGGCGCCCTCGTAGTTGACGTTGTAGATCGTGGTGTTATTCCGTTCGAGCGTGGAAGTCAGGTGCGGGACGTACAGTGCGCAATCGACCCACGTCCCGGTCTTGCAGATTGTGTCGCCCGATCCCGGCGCCCAAGCCGTTCGCTGAGGCGCTCCGCCCATGGGCGTTTGATAGTCCGTCATGGCCCTGTCACCGTCCTCAGTAGCCTGCGACGGCAGTACGTTGGGTATGCTGTAGTCGAGCCAGACGATCTCTCTCCGGCCTGGAAACGCGGCCAGCTTCGAGCTCAGCGTCTCCAGCGCAACGTAGGTCTCCTTGGTGTCCCCCTCCACGGTCAACCCGGAGGGCTTCTGCAGACCGACCTCCCGGCCGGCCTTATCCAACAGAGCCCCAACCTCCCCTGTCCATCCCGTCTTGGCCCAGTCTTCCACGGGGTGTATCGGCTCTATGCTCCCATCCACGTTTAGCCGGTAGAGAAACAGCGACTCGCCCGACTTGGTCTGCTCCAGGGTCTTGCGCAGGTCCTTAAGCGCCTCGATCTGCGCCAGTCGCTCTGGATTCAGCAGATCGAGGAGAATGATCGTCGCGGGCCGCACGGCGGGGGTAACCCGGTTCGAGATTTCGCCCGCCGCAATCGGCGTCGCGACATTGTGGTGGAACAAGGCGATGCGCCGGTCCTTGCCCTGGTCGCGTACGTGAAAGTCGTCGGCCGTTAAATCGCTGGCCGGCTTGCCGTCGCTGTCGAACGCCGCCACATTCAGGCGCACCAGCCTCACTTGTTCGGACGGATTGTCCGCAGCGCTCACAACCGGAGCCTGCAAAGCCACAGTGCAACCGGCCGCTATGAGTTCACAAATCAGCTTTCGCCCTATTGTCATGGGCCCTCCTTTTGCTTCAGACCTGAGAATCCTGTATCGGGGCAACACTCTATAATCGCTCGCGGCTCGCCTCCTGTCCATCGGGGGGTCCCGGAAGCCCGGCTTGCGGCAGGCGCCGTCGCAATTCACGTGCCATTCACACCGGGCGCCCCGAACCATAGAGTACAATCGAGAGACTGGCGACAGCCATTATCGCGCCAGCGGTCGCGAAAGATGGTTTCGAATCGAGCACATCGCCGGACGTGGCTGCGGTATTCCGTCGCGGTCCTCGCCGTCGCCTTGGCCGCCGGCGTTCGGGTGTGGCCCTTACAGTCTTTCGGAACGCGCCTCGCTTACGTGACGTTCTACCCTGCCGTGATCCTGGCCGCCCTTTACGGAGGCTTCGGGGCTGGCCTGGTGGCGACGCTGCTTTCCGCCCTGGTGGTGGACTTCTTCTGGATCGAGCCGGTCGGCCAGCTCGGCATCCGCTCGCCCGCCGATGCGCTGGCGCTCGCCTTCTTTGTCGCCAGCGCCACCGCGGTTTCCTGGATCTCCGAAATGATGCATCGCGCCCAAGCGCGAGTAGTCGAGGCGGAGGCCCAGGCCAAGCTCGCCCGCGAGCGGGAGCGTGCGGCCGAGGACATCCGCCGGATCACGGAGCGCTTGCAACTGGCCGCCGAAGCGGCGGACATCGGAATCTGGTCCTGGCCGCCGGGGACCTCCGGCATGGTTGTGGATCCCACTTGGAAGCGCCTCCTTGGCCAGCCGCCGGACGCCCGCATCGCCTTCGACGACTGGCGCGCCGCATTGCACCCCGACGACCGCGAGCGCGTGGTCAAAGAGCTGGACGCCGCCGTCGAGCGGCACGGCGATTTCAACACCGAGTACCGCATCATCTGTCCGGACGGGACCCTGCGATGGCTCGCGGATCGCGGGCGCGCCTCCTATGACGAAAATGGACGCGCCTCCTGGTTCGCCGGCGTCACCCTGAACGTCACCGCGCGTAAGCAAGGCGAGGAAGCCCGCAGACAGGAGTCGGAAAAGCTGCTGCGGCTCAACCGCGCCCTAAAGGCTATCAGCCGGAGCAGCCAGGCCCTGCTTCTCGCTTCCGGCGAAGCGGCGCTTCTCGATGAGGCCTGTAGGATTGTGGTGGAGGAGTGCGGGCACGCGATGGTCTGGATCGGCTTCCGGGAAGAAGACGAGGCCCGGACCGTTCACCCCGCGGCCCACTTCGGCTTCGGCGAGGGATACATCGACACTCTGCAAGTCACCTGGGCCGACAACGAGCGCGGCCGCGGTCCCACGGGCACCGCGATCCGCAGCGGCAAGGCGTACGTGTGCCGTAACATGCTCACCGATCCCTCGTTTCTGCCCTGGCGCGAGGAAGCCGTAAGGCGTGGGTACGCCTCTTCGGTCGCGTTGCCGCTCATGGCCGGAGGAGGCACCCTCGGCGCGCTGACCATTTACTCTCGGGAGCCCGACAGCTTCCCGGACGAAGAGATCAGGCTGCTGGCCGAGTTGGCCGGCGACCTGGCCTACGGCATCACCGTCCTTCGGCTGCGGGCCGCCCATGCGCAGGCGGAGCGGACCCTGCGCGAGAGCGAGGAGCGCCTGCGCATGGCGCACGAGGCCGCCCATTCCGGCGCCTGGGGATGGGACCTCGGAACCAACGAGAACGTGTGGTCGGAGGAACTCTGGAAAGTCTATGGCCTCGATCCGCACAGCGTGAAGCCTTCCTACGAGGCCTGGCTGCAGATCGTCCATCCCGACGACCGGCAAAAAGCCGAACGGGCGGCGCAGGAAGCCGCACGCAACGGGACCGAGCTCGACTTGGAGTTCCGCGTCCGCGATCGGGATGGCACGGAGCGCTGGCTCCTGGCCCGCGGCCGCCCCGTGCGCGATGCCGCCGGCCAAGCGGTTCGCTACACCGGCATCGTGGTCGATATCACCGAACGCAAGCGCGCCGAAGAGGCTCTACTGCGGGCCTCCGAACAGCGCCGGCTGGCGCTCGAAGCGGGGGAACTCGGGGCTTGGGAATACCACTTTGAAACCGGAGAGGTCTTCTGGGACGATCGCTGCCGGAACCTGTTCGGCTTCCCCGCCGGCAGCCAGATCGAGTACCGTTCCGCGATTGCAAACATTCACCCGGACGACCGCGCCGCTACCGACGAGGCCGTCGAGCGCGCCATCGCCGGCGCCGATGGCGGCGCATACCACCGGGAATTCCGCGTCGTCTGGCCGGATGCCTCCGTGCATTGGGTGTCCTCGCACGGGCGTGTTTACTTCGAGGGTGAGGGAGAGCATCGCAAAGCGGTGCGCTTCGTGGGCGTCAACCTGGATATCACCGAGCGCAAGCGGGCGGAGGAGAGCCTCCGCCAGTCCCAGAAGCTCGAGAGCATCGGCCTGCTGGCCGGAGGCATCGCCCACGATTTCAATAACTTGCTCGTTGGCGTCATCGGGAATGCCAGCCTGGCCGAAGATATGCTCCCGCCGGCGAGCCCGATGGCCGGCATCCTGAAAGGCATCGTTAAATCCGGCGAGCAGGCGGCCCATCTCACGCGCCAGATGCTCGCTTATGCCGGCAAAGGCCAGTTCGTTCTCGAGGCGGTCGACCTGACGGCGCTGGTGCGCGAGACTACGGTCCTGATTCAGACCTCGATCTCGAAGAAGATCGCATTGCACTTCGAGCTCGCCTCCGAGATTCCGGCGGTCGAAGCCGATCCCAGCCAGATGCAGCAGGTGTTTATGAACTTGGCCCTGAACGCGGCCGAGGCGATCGGCGACGAGCCGGGCGTGGTCTCCGTCGCCACCGGCGAGGAAGTCGTCACCGCCAGCCACGCCCGGGACGAACTGGAAGGCTGGCCCATCGAGCCCGGCCCCCACGTGTTCCTCGAGGTGCGCGACACCGGCTGCGGAATGGACGCCGAAGGCAGGACCCGGATCTACGATCCGTTCTTTACGACCAAGTTCCAAGGCCGAGGTTTGGGATTGGCTGCCGTCGCCGGCATCGTCCGGAGCCACAAAGGCGCGATCCGACTCGTGACGGCGCGGGGCGCGGGCAGCGCGTTTCGAGTATTGTTCCCGGCCGCGCGGGCCACGGCTGCCGCAAGCCCTCGGCAGCACCGGCGGAAAGAGGATCTCGCCGGTCAGGGCACCGTCCTGGTGGTCGACGACGAGGAGGCGGTCCGCGACCTCGGCAGACGTTCACTCGCGCGCCAAGGTCACGAGGTTCTGGTGGCGGCGGACGGCCCGGCGGCGATCGAGATCATGCGCTCATACGGGAGCCGGATTCAACTCGTCGTTCTCGATTCAGGCCTCCCTGGAATGAGCGGTGCGGAGACGTTGGCTCACCTCCGCGAGTTAGAGCCCAGCCTGGATGTCATTGTTTCCAGCGGCTACGCGCAGGAGGAGGCGCTCCATCCCTTCGAGGGAGCGCCGATATCCGGCTTCATTCAGAAGCCTTACTTAGCGCAGGACCTGGCGAGGGCGGTCAAATCTGTTTTGGAGAAGCGGCAACCGACGTCCTGACCTTAACCCGGTGGCGCTTCCCGGCTTTCTTGACCTTGTACTTGGGAACCTTGTACTTGCCCGGCCGGACCAGCTTCGCTTTCTTGTGGCGCTTGCAAGAGGCCGGCGCTGGCGAGGCGGCCCTGACCGGAACCGGAACGCTGCTCAGAAACGCCGCCACGACCAGAGCTCCCAGGATCTTCCGCACTCGAAACCTCCTCACCGTCCTATCGGCTGGCCCGTAGGGCAGGCTTTAGCCTGCCGCTAAATCCGCGTGCCGCAATTGCCGCAGAACGTATTTCCAGCCACCAACCCCACGCCGCAAACTTTGCAGAATTCCCGTGGCGCAGCGGGATTCATCGTAGCTGGCTCGGAAGCCGCGGCCGGTCTTCCTTCCCACGCCAGCCGTCGGACATTTCCGGCCACGTCCACCGCCAGAAGCAGTCCTTCCGCCGCAGCGTAGAACCCCGCCAGCACCGCCAGCGCCATAAGGCACATCTCGAACAGCAGCAGCGCTCCACCCAGGAAACTGGCCTCCAGATTCGAGGCCGGCAGCAGCCCCCCCATCGCGCTCAAAAACGCGAGCGGGCTGACCTTCGCCAGCCATAGAAAGGCGCAGCCGCCGATGCCCGCACCCACCAGCAGCGTGGCGTACACCTCGCCCGCCAGCCGGCAGAGAATCGACACCACCGGGATCACCGTATAGGCCGCTTCCCCCATCTCGGCGACGCTCCGCGCGCGGTAGAAGTGGATCTCCACCACGCACGCGAAGGCCGCCAGCAGAACGATCGAGAACAGCATTCCGCCCAGCGTGGTCTCGGTCGTCGTATCGGTCCGAAAGCTGTACTTCAGGATGTCGATGACCAGGACCAGGCCGCCCAGGGCGAAGACGACGCCCAGGACTCTGAGCGCCACCGCCACCACCTTCCGGATCACCCGGCCGTCGTTCAAGGCGTCCAGCACAGGATAGAAGAAATGGGGCATGTTGTACGTACAGTAGCCGAAATCGGCGACCGGCGCAAGACGCATACGCTCCGGGCAGACGTACTGCCCGGAGCGCAGGCACAATTCAGAACGGAGGGAGGACCCTAATTCGCGAGCGTGACGTCTTCTGCCTGGAGCCCCTTCGGACCTCGCTTGACAGAGAACTCAACCTGCGCGCCTTCGTCGAGCGACCGGTACCCCGGCATGGCGATGGCACTGAAATGAACGAACACATCCTCGCCGCTCTCGCGCTGGATGAAACCAAAGCCCTTGGCGGCGTTGAACCACTTCACAGTTCCTTTTTCCTTCATGTTACTTAAGCTACCTTCAACTTTCCCCTTGTGTTATGCGTTAGGAGACTCCAGAACCCCGGGAGGTGCACCGGTCAGCGAGAACTGCCATAGCAGCCAATGCCAAACCCGATCCAAAGCAGAGACCCTGAAGCAACGCGAGCCTAGTATACCACAAGCGCCCGCACTTTCTAAACAAAAGTTAACGCCGCCCGCCGGGACTAAAGCGCAATGCCACATACTTTTCCCAAGACCTGGGACTCTGCATTGAATGTGGGGCGGACCCCTGGTCCGCGCGGGGCCCCCTGGCCCCGCCTTCTCGCCGACGAATCGAGCTTATCGGTGCTTCGCCCAGGCCTACGGGGGCGTCGGCCGCGGACCAGGGGTCCGCCCCACAAAAAGCACGTGGCATTACGCTAAGACGCACGAGCCTTTACAGCAGCGCCGCCCGCTGCTCGATCACCAGCTTGTCGCCGCTCGCGATGTAGTCAGCCTGCATACGGATGCGCGGCATGACGTCCGCGAACACCTTGGCCGCCAGCGGCGTGCGCCCGGCGTCCTTCTCGGCCTGGACCAGCAGCAGGTGCGCCCCCAGCGTGTCCGAAGCCATATCGACCAGCCGCCGCGCCACCAGCTCGCTGTAGCTGCGGTCGTTCATGTTCTTGAGGAACATCACGCAGTAGGCCAGGCGCTCCCGGCTCTCGCGTGCCAGCGATGCCAGCTTCATCAACTCCGGCCGGAAGGCCCGCTCGCCGAGCCCGCCGATATAGTTTCCCAGCGTGCCGCTCATGATGCCTACGGTGGCAGCCACCACCTGTAATTGAGTCGTTCCCTCGTAGATCGTGGTGATGCGGGCGTCGCGCGCCAGGCGCTCCACGCTGAACTCCTGCATATAGCCCGTCCCGCCGTGGATCTGTATGGCGTCGTAGGTCACCTCGATCGCCATCTCGGAGGCGTAAGCCTTGGCGATCGGCGTCAGCACGGAGGCGCAGGAAGAGACCTCTTTGAGCCGCGCCCTCACCGCCACCTCTCCTGCCGCTTCCCGCTCCTCGAGGACCCGGCGCAGGTCCACCAGCCGGCTGGCGTCGTAGGTGATGGCGCGCGCTACCTGGATCTTCGATTTCATCCGCGCCAGTATGTCGTAGACCGCCGGGAAATCGACGATCGCGTGCTTGAACTGCACCCGCTTTCGGGCGTACCGCAACGCTTCCTCGTAGGCCGCCTGCGCGATCCCGATCCCCTGGCAGGCCACCCCGATCCGCGCCCCGTTCATCAGCGACATGACGTACCGGATCAGGCCCAGCCGCCGCTGCCCAACCAGCAGCGCCGGCACGCCGTTGAATTGCAGCTCGCAGGTCGGCGAGCCGTGGATTCCGAGCTTGTGCTCGATGCGGCGGATCACGAGGTCCGGCCCCTTCTCGCACACGAACATGGAGAGGCCACGGCCGTCGATACTGCCCTCCTCCGAGCGCGCCAGCACCAGGCTCACGTCGGCGTTGCCGTTGGTGATGAACCGTTTGACGCCGAACAGCTTCCACGAGCCATCCGCCTCGGGCACCGCCTTCAGCCGCACGGATTGCAGGTCGGAGCCCGCATCCGGCTCGGTCAGTATCATCGCGCCGGTCACCTTGCCGGTGGCGAATTGGGGTAGGTACCGATCTTTGAGCGTATCGTCGCCGAACTCGTGAATGGTCTCAGCGATGTCCTGCAGGCCGAACAAGTTCATGAGGCTGGCATCCGCCTGCGAGACCATTTCGATGGCCATGCTGTACAACAGACCCGGAAAGTTCAGTCCCTGGTAGCGCCGGGGCAGCGTGAAGCCCAACAGGTTGGCCTTCGCCAGGACTTCCATGGAGCGCTGGGTGCCCTTGGCGTAGGTCACCTGGCCGTTCTCGAAGTGCGCGCCCTCGCGGTCCACGTCGGCCGCCAGCGGGGCAATCTCCTTGGCCGCGATGGCGCCCGCCATTTCGAGCACGGTGCGGTAGCCGGCGATCGCGTCCTCATAGGAAAGCGGCGCATCGTCGTACTGGCTCGCCTGCGCGTAGCCGTCCTCGATCGCGCCCACCACTTCCTGGTAGTCCAGGTGGTTGAAGTGCCACTGTATGTCGGAGTTGTCTGTAAAGAAGTTCTCCACGTCGCTCTCCTAAGTTGTCCCACCGTGGCGCACGCTTTAGCGTGCCGCCGCGGGCTTCAGCCCGCGGAACGCTGCGCCACGCCTACAGCTTGCCCTTCAGCGCCTTGATCATGCGCGGAATCACCTCGCGGCAATCGCCCACGATCCCGTAGTGCGCGATCCCGAAGATGGGCGCGCTCGGGTCCGAGTTGATGGCCAGGATCTTGGCCGATTCCTCCATCCCCGCCCGGTGCTGCACCGCTCCCGAGATCCCGCAGGCGATGTAGAGCTTCGGCCGCACCGTGGTCCCGGTCTGCCCCACCTGGTGATCGTGATGGATGACGCCGGCATCCACCGCCGCACGCGAAGCGCCCACCGTACCGCCCAGGACATCCGCCAGCTCCTGCACCAGACGGAATCCGTCCGGACTCGCCACGCCGTATCCGCCCGAGACGATGATGTTGGCGGCCTTCAGGTCCACCCGCCGCGGGTGCGTCTGCCGCTCCAGCACTTTCACTGCGGCGCACTCCGAATCGAGGATGACCGGCACGTCCACCAACTCGCCCGCCCTGCCCGCCTCCGGCTCCGGGATGTGCATCACGCCTTCCCGCACCGTCGCCATCTCCGGCAGCACGTCCGGGCTGACGATAGTGGCGATGATGTTGCCGCCCCAGGCCGGCCGGATTTGCAGCAGCTTCTGCTGGTAGAGGCGCCCTCCCGATTCATAGGTGCCGATCTGCAGGTCCGTGCAATCCGCGGTCAGGCCCGTCTTGAGTGCGGAGGCCACCCGCGGCGCCAGGTCGCGCCCCAGGGGCGAAGCGCCGTAGAGAACGATCTCCGGCTTCTTCTCGCGGATCAGCTCCGTCAGCACGCGCGCGTACGGCAGCGTGGTGTATTGCGCCAGCCGCTCATCCTCGGCCGAATAGACCACGTCGGCCCCGTGCGCGAACAGCTTGTCTGCCAGCCTCTTTGCGCCGTGGCCCAGAATGACCGCGCCGAGCCTGACTTCGAGCGTCGCGGCCAGTTCCCTACCCTTGCCCAACAGCTCGAGCGAAACGTCGGCGACCTTGCCCTCGTCCACTTCCGCAAAAACCCAAACATCTCCGTGCTGCGACATATCAGCCGAACGTCCTCTCGTCGATCAGTTCATTGATGAGGTCGCGGACACCACTATCGTCCGCGGGAAACAGCTTCAGGTTGGCGCCGGTCAGGATCACGTTCTCGATCTTCTTGACCTTGGTCGGAGACCCGGAGATGCCGATGCGGGCCAGGTCCGCGCCGATGTCCTCGGCGCCCCAGGTCTCGACGAACAGCCCCCTCGCTCGCAGCCCGCCGACCAGCTCGTCCACCGTGCGGCCCTGCGCCTTGGCCTCGGCTTCCACCTCGAAAGCCGAGCGCGCCCGTCGGTATTTCAGCAGCAGCCGCGCATTGGGCCAGCGCGGCGAATTGGCCGATTTGGGCACGGTCAGCAACACCGGCGGCGTCACCTCCACGGTTTCCTGCGCGCGGCCCAGGTCGCGTCGGATGGTGAGCTTCGCGCCATCGTAGTTGAGAATCCTGTCCGCGTAGGTCACCTGCGCGATGCCCAGCTTATCGGCGGCCTGCGGCCCCACCTGCGCCGTATCGCCGTCGATGGCCTGCCGCCCGCACAGGACGACGTCGTAAGGCGCCAGGTGCGCCGTGATCGCCTGCGCGATGGTGTAGGAGGTGGCCAGCGTGTCGGAGGCGGCAAAGCGGCGATCGCTCAGCAGGATGACGCGGTCCGCGCCCCGGCACAGCGAGTCCTTCAGAATATCGGCGGCACGCGGCGGCCCCATGGTGAGCACGATGACCTCGCCGCCAAACCGCTCCTTCATCTCGAGGCCCATTTCGAGGGCGTTCAGGTCCTCGGGGTTGAAGATGGCGGCCAGCGCGCCGCGATTGACGGTGCCATCCGCCTTCATCACCTCGCCGGTGACGTTCTTGGTATCCGGCACCTGCTTCACAAGAACAATGATTCTCAAGGGTCCGCTCCTTCCAGGGGTTTACAGCGGCCTGCGCACAGCGAAAGAGAGCCCAATTTAGCAGGGACCGGGCGGGAAAGCAACCGGGACGGCGCCGCAGGGGTGTAGTCGGCACGTCCTGTGGCGCGCGCTTCGGAGACTGCTGAAGAAGTCCCTGGGCAAGCTTGACACGGTGCTGAAAAAGTAAGTGTTGCGAGCGATTGTGCCCGACCGGCCTGGATTTCGGTCTGCGAAAAGCGCTTCCGAGGGGTCTTGCGGACCTCCGGAAGCCCGCTGGGGAGCTTCCGAGGGCCGTACGGGCACACTGCGGCCTTTCT
>Ga0116114_1000077_pt1 | contig 62768 bp, 54 predicted proteins | sample June2015DPH_10_5_FD_89823 | JGI IMG/M metagenome (GOLD analysis project Ga0116114, IMG submission 89823) | Peatland microbial communities from SPRUCE experiment site at the Marcell Experimental Forest, Minnesota, USA - June2015DPH_10_40 | ecosystem: Environmental > Terrestrial > Soil > Wetlands... | reverse complement strand
GGCGGGCCCCTGTCTGGCCCGTATCTTCGGCCGGCTGGGCGAGCGCCTCAGCGCCCGTTGAGGCCGATCCGGCACAGGTGCCGCTCCAGCACCAGGCGCTCCTGCTCCACGTACGCGCGGTTGCGGCGGATGAGCTCGGTGAAGTCCACCTGGTGTGCGTCGAACTCGGGGCCGTCGACGCAGGCGAAGACCACCTTGCCGCCCACCGTGAGGCGGCAGCCGCCGCACATGCCGGTGCCATCCACCATGATCGGGTTGACGCTAGCGAAGGTCTTCACGCCCCACTCGCGCGTGAGCTCCGCGGCGGCGCGCATCATGGGAATGGGGCCGATCACGTGAGCCGCTTGCGGCATGGCGCCGTGCTCGCGCACCCACCAGCGCATCAGATCCACCACGTTGCCGTGAAATTCGCCGGAGCCGTCGTCGGTGGCCCAGTAGACCTCGTCGGCCGCGGCGCGCAGGTCCGCGTCCAGGATGATGTGCGCCGTCGAGCGGGCGCCGGCGAGCGCCACCACGTGGTTGCCCGCCTGGCGGAAGGCGCGCGCCACCGGCAGCAGCTCGGCCGTTCCCACACCTCCGGCTACGCACAGCACCGTGCCCACCTTCTCGATGGTGGCGGGCAGGCCGAGCGGGCCGAGCAGGTCGGGAATCACCGCGCCGCCTTCGAGCGCGGTGGTCTGGCCCGAGGTCTTGCCCAGCGCCTGGACCACGAGCTGGATGGTGCCGCGCGCGGCGTCGCCATCCACCAGCGTGAGCGGGATGCGCTCGCTCTCGGCAGTCGGGCGCAGGATGATGAACTGTCCCGGCTTCCAGTGGGCCGCGATCTCCGGCGCTTCGATTTCGAGCCGCGCGATTTCCGGCGTAAGCATGATCTTCGACACGATGCGGTGACCCGCGGCTCCGATGGGCGCGCGGCCGTTGGTGGCGGCGGGCGGCTCGGTGGTCCGGAGCGCGGCGTCGATGGCGGCGGCCGCGGCCCGGCCGTCCTTCATGGCCAGAATCACGGTGGCGCCGCCGCGCACCACGTCGCCGCCGGCAAAGACATTATCCATACTCGTCTTGCCCGCCTGATCGATGACGATCTTGCCGCGCTTGGTGATCAACTGCGGCGTCGACCGCTGCACGGTGGGATTGGGACTCTGCCCGATGGCCATGACCAGCGTATCCACCGGAACGCGGTACTCCGAGCCGGGCATCGGGACCGGCGACCGCCGCCCGGATTCGTCCACCTCGCCGAGTTCCATGCGGATGCACTCGACCTCTCGCAGGACGCCGTTCTCGTCGCCGAACAGGCGCACCGGCGCGGCCAGGTACTCGAACTTCACGCCTTCTTCTTCGGCGTGCTCGATTTCCTCCAGGCGGGCCCGCAGCTCGGCCCGCCCGCGGCGGAACAGGATGATGCTCTCGCTGCCCATGCGCTTGGCCCAGCGCGCGGCGTCCATGGCGGAGTTGCCGCCACCCACCACGATGGTGCGCTTGCCCACACGCACCGGCGTATCGCTGGCCGGGAATTCGTAGGCCTGCATCAGGTTGATGCGCGTAAGGAATTCGTTGGCGGTGTAGACGCCGATCAGGTTCTCGCCGGGGATGCCCATCAGGTGCGGCAGACCGGCGCCCGTGCCCACGAACACCGCGGCGTAGCCGTCGGCGAACAGCTCGTCCACGGTAGCGGTCTTGCCCACGATGAAATCCGTGCGGAACTCGACGCCCAGGGCGGCCAGCCGCTCGAGTTCGCCGTTGATGATATCGCGCGGCAAACGGAAGGGCGGGATGCCGTAGGCCAGCACGCCGCCCAGCTTGTGCAGCGCCTCGAAAATCGTGACGCGGTATCCGCGGCGCACCAAGTCGAAGGCGGCGATCAGGGACGCCGGGCCGCTGCCGACTAGCGCCACTTTGAGGCCGTTGGACGGCGCTACGGACGGCAGGCGCGCGTCGCCGTTCCGGCTGGCGTAGTCCGCCAGGAACCGTTCCAGAGAGCCGATGGCCACCGGTTCGAGCTTGGTCTTCGGGCTTCCGAGCAGGCAGTCCTTTTCGCAGAACAGCTCGTGCTGGCACACCCGCCCGCAGATGCCGGGAAAGGGAGTGTACCCGCTGATCTTCTCGAAGGCTGCGCCAAAATCCCCAGCCGCCATGAGTGCGATGACGCTTTTCATGTCGATGTGCAGCGGGCAGGCGTCCACGCATTTCGGATCGCGGCAGTTCAGGCACCGCAACGCCTCGATAAGGGCCTGTTCCTGGCCAAAGCCCAGCGCCACCTCCTCGCAGTTGGTGGCCCGAATGGCCGGGTCGACCACGGGAAGCGGCTGGCGCGGAGCCTTCGGGTTGCGCTTGGGCTTTGCAGAGACGTTGGGCGTCGAGGGGGATTGGGGTGTCATTTGATTTCGGCAGACTAAGGTGCAATTGTACCGCCGCCCGGTGCTGAGCCGCGACCATCCCGTTGCGGTCGAGGGCCCTCCGCAGAAAAAGCCGGTGGTTCTGCACGGGTGGGCGACCTCTCCGTAACAGTCACAGTTCGTAACCGGGCGTAACGGGACGCGGGACGTTCGCTAACCCGGTTCCGGGTGTATGCTGGAGCGTCCGGAGGATTTCAATGCGCCTGTTACTCCTAGCTCTCCTCTTCGTTTGTTTACTTGCAGCGGTGGGTTGTGCCAGCGGGGGCGTCTCGATTGCGGCGACGCCCACTCCGACCCCAACTCCAACTCCCACCCCCTTGCCGGCGGACCCGGACCAGGCCGCCGCCGTCCTGCTCGGGCAGATGACACTGGCAGAGAAAATCCAGCTCGTTCACGGCGCCCTGACGGCATACAACCCCGGGCCGCTCGGCGAGGGAGGCTGGATTCCGGGCATACCTCAGCTTGGTGTTCCGGACCTCCACTTTGAAGACGGGAGCGTGGGCGTCGCTTCCGGCGTAGGACAGTCCACGGCGCTGCCTTCCTCGATTGCCAGCGCCGCCTCTTGGGATCTGAACCTCGCCTACCAGTACGGCACGGTCATCGGCAAAGAGATGCGCGCCCATGGGGTCAACATCAACCTGGGCGGCAACACCAACCTCATCGGTCGTGAACCGCGCGACGGCCGCACGTTCGAAACGAAAGGCGAGGATCCTCTCCTGGCGGGCAGCATCGCCGCCGCTCACGACAGCGGCATCCAGGACCAGCACATCATTGCCGGTATGAAGCATTACGCGCTCAACGACCAGGAGACCAGCCGCACCACGGCGAATGTTCTCATCGACGAGCGCTCGATGCGCGAGAGCGATCTGCTGGCCTTCGAGATCGGCCTCAAGACTGCCAACGTGCAGTCTGTGATGTGTTCCTACAACCTGGTGAATGGCGTCTATTCGTGCCAGAACGATCACCTCCTCAACGACATTCTCAAGGGCGACTGGGGATTCCCGGGCTTCGTGATGTCGGATTGGTACGCGACGCACAGCTCCGTTGCCGCGGCCCTGTCAGGGCTTGACCAGGAGCAGCCGGACGGGGGCTACTTTGCGAACGGGGAGGACGAACCCCTCGCGCTGGCGGTCCAGAACGGCGACATGCCGCAATCGCGCCTGGACGACATGGTGCACCGGATCCTGCGCGCCATCGCCGCCGTAGGGCTCTTCGGCAATCCCGTGGTGGCTGGGCCTATCGATACAGTCGGCGACGCGGCTATCGCGCAGACGGTCGAGGAGCAGGGGGCCGTCCTGTTGAAAAACGCCGGCGGGCAGCTCCCTCTTAACGCTTCGCAGATCTCTTCGATCGCTGTAATCGGACTGCACGCCGATGTGGGAGTGCTCTCGGGCGGCGGCTCGGCGCAAGTGATGCCAATCGGCGGAGCCGCCATTCAGACCGCGGCGCCCAACCCGCCGGGCTGGGGTTCGGTCATCTGGGATCCCTCCTCGCCTCTGGCCACGATCAAGGCCATGGCGCCCAACGCCAACGTGCAGTTCAACGACGGGACCAATCTCACCACGGCGGCCGCCCTGGCCCAGGCCTCGACGGTGGCCATCGTGTTCGTGGCGGTCTGGACGAGCGAGGGCATGGACCTGCCGGACCTCAATCTGACCGGAAATCAGGATGCGCTGGTGAGTGCGGTCGCGGCCGCCAATCCGCACACCATCGTGGTGGTGGAATCCGGCGGCGCCCAGGCGATGCCCTGGCTCGATAGCGTCAACGCCGTGCTCGAGGCCTGGTTTCCGGGCCAGCGCGGCGCCGAGGCCATAGCCAATATCCTCTTTGGCGCCGTCAACCCTTCCGGCAAGTTGCCCATTACGTTTCCGGCCAGCGTGGCCGATCTCCCGCGCCCCGTCATCCCGGCTCCGGCCGATCCGAATTCCACCGCGCCCTTCGACGTGGACTGCACGATAGAAGGGCTCAACGTCGGATACAAGTGGTACGATTCGCGGAGCCTGCCCGTGCTGTTTCCGTTCGGATTCGGGCTTTCCTACACCACGTTCTCGATCTCGAACCTGGCGCTCGTGCCGGACCTCTCGCCCGCCACGCTGGGTTTCCAAGTGAGCTTCAACGTGCAGAATACCGGGACCCTCGCGGGCGCGGAAGTCGCGCAAGTGTACCTGGGATTACCGCCGGGCAGCGGAGAGCCACCCGTGCGGCTGGTGGGATGGCAGAAGGTCCTGATGCAGCCCAACCAGCAGCAGAGCGTGACCATCAGCGTGGCCGCGGGTTCCTCCGCCCATCCTCTGTCTTACTGGGACACCACTTCGAGCAGTTGGCTGAACGCCCCGGGCACTTACACGGTGTATGTGGGCAACTCGTCGCGCAACTTGACTGCGGCCGGGACGTTCACGCTGGGTCCCGCGTCCAACGAGCGACGGCCCGAGGCCGCGGTCGCAAGATAAGCGCGTAACGGGCCCCACAAGCTACCGTCCTCTCTAGCGCGGGTCGCCGTAGAGCGTTCCCCGGCCGTGCGTGCCGACGTAGACGCGGCCGTATCGTTTGGGATCGCCGGTGATTTGCAGCAGCAGTCCCCATTGGTGCCGGTCGTCGTTGATGCGGACCCAGCCGCGCGCCGTGTCGTCGGACCGGAAGATGCCCCGCACGCCCTCGACCACGCCGATCAGATACAGCGCCGGGTAGGCGGCGCCCGGCGCCCCTTTGCCAAAGCCGAAGGCGTGGATCTCCTGGACGCCGCCCAGGCGCACGAAGGCCGCGCCGGCATCGATCGAGTGGTAGAGCCCATTGAACGCCGCCACCCACAGATCTCCTTCTCTGCCCGGAGTGGCGTAGACACGGTCCTGCCCGCCGCGATCGTCTCCGCGGTTGCCGCCGCGCTGCGGCAGGCCATCGGGCAGGCTCAGGGGCCGCTCGGTGAAAGTCGCCGCACCGTCGGTGCTCGTGAACAACTTCCCGTCGAACAACGCGATCCCGTAAAACTTGAGTGGATTGACGCGGTCGGCAATGACGCGCGTGCCGCCCGGGATCCCCTGCGACTCGGTCCAGGTGGCGCCGCGGTCCCGGGTGAAGCTGACTGCGCTGTGCTCCGGCGTCCAGACCCAGGTGGCTCCATCGGACGACACCCCGATGTCTCCCAGCATGCTGTTCCGCTGTGGCGTCGAAGCCGGGGGCTGCCAGGTCTTGCCGCCATCGAGTGAGTAACCGATGTTACCGCCGCCCCGATTGCCAGAGGCCCTGCCCACGCGGACAATGATCTCGGGCCTGTTCTCGGCGCAGGCCAGGCCGCTGGTGTTGCCGAAGTGGGGATGATCGTAGTTGCCTTCCGGGGCGGGCTTGTCGAGGTCCCAGTGCACGAATCCCCCGTAGTCGCCGATCGCAGTGAGCAGGTGCGCGCCCTGGGGAGGGCTCAGCAGATCGAGAGCGACCGTCTCCTCGATACCCGTGCTCATGACGCTCCACTTGGTCGGCTTGCCGGAATCGAGGCCAGTCAGATCGAAGGTCTCATACCCGCCGTAGCCGGTGGTGAACATGGCGTGATCGGGATTGGCCTGATCGATTTCGATGTCGAACAGCCAGTGAATCGGTGTGCGGGCGACGTAGGGCGCGAGCGAAAAGTCGTAAGTGCCGCCGCCCGCGAATACCGGCTTCCAGGTACGGCCGCCGTCGGTGCTGCGGAAGATTTCTTCGCCGCCCGGGCGGTAGAACGAGCTGACGATGAGGGCCTGGGGATGATGTGCGTCTACGGACACCCCGGCGTAGCCGAACGGTCTGGCGGCGGTGGGCTTGTCGGGCGTGATGTCGGTCCACGCGCCGGTGCGGGTGTCGAGCTTCCATAGCCCTCCGTTCGTCATCCTCCAGGGGCCGGGATCGCTGCCGTAGGTGATGTAGAGCATTCCGTCGGACGCCAGCGCGGCGCGGAGCGGCTGGTATTGGGTTGGCTGGCCCGCGACCGGCTGCCAGCTCCGGCCGCCATCGGTGCTGCGGAACAGGTTGTTCGTTCCCATCAGCGATGCGCCGGCGTAAATCGTGGAGCTGGCTTTGCCGCGCGACCCGCTGCGCGGACCGAAAACCACGAACACCACGCCGTTGGGGCGCTTCCACCATTCCTGTGGCTTGGGAGGCGGGCCCGCTTCGGCGACGTCGGGGAAGCTCTCGACTCTGGTCCAGGTCACGCCGCGGTCCGTGCTTCTCCACAGGCCGGCCTGGCGCGTGCCGAGGTAGAGGATGTTGCCGTCATTCGGATCGACCCTCATCCGCTCGCCATTGCCGCGGCCGTTCTCGTTGCCGCCCATCTTGAATGGCACGTTGGTGCGCTGGAACGTCTGGCCGCGGTCACTGGAGCGCAGAATGGCGCCGTTAGGCGTCTTCTCATTCGTGTAGGTGCCGCAGGAGAGGTACACGCGGTCGGGATCGTTGGGATCGACGGCGATGCTCTCGATGCCCATCAGGTTGAGGTCTTCGTACGGCACCCAATCCAAGATCGGCTCCCAGCGCTTGCTGCCATCATTCCAACGGTACGCGCCGCCCATGTCCGTGCGCGCGTAGCGCACTCCCTTGGCGGTGGGATGAAAAACGATGCCGTCGACGAACCCGCCGCCCACCATCTGCACGTTCTTCCATACGTAGGGCACCGATGGTGGCGCCGCCGCCAATCCGCAGACCGCCAGAACGGCGGCAAGAATGGTCCTGTACACAAGTCTCCCTTCACCTAAGCAAGATGCCTGTCCCACTATCTTAGCCCGCGTTTACCGGCCCGCCTATCGGGCGAAATACCTCGTCTTGGCGCGCACCGCCAGCCCCGGCTCCTTCGCGCGGATCGCGATCTTGCGGAAGGTGCCGTCCCGCAGGGGATTGGTGGAGCGATAGGCCAGCTCATAGGAAGAGCGCAACACGTCGCCTATTTCCTCGAAGTGCCTTCCCAGGTCCCCCTGCCGCGCCTCGAAGTGCAAAGCCCCGGTCTCGCGCGCAATGCGGTCCATCACGGTGGTCCCGTATTTGTTCCGCACCGTCAACCGGCCGTGCGGCGACTCTGGCAGGCCAGGAGCGCCGCCAGCAAAGTAGGCAGCGCACGGTTTAGCATCGCTTGCACCCTACTCGACCCTCGCAGGTTGGAGTCTACAATGGAATGGGATTCGCGACCATGCCTGATCACAACTCACGGCGGTACTTCCTCAAGGGCGCAGGCTTTGCGGCCGGCTCTCTCGCGCTTCCACTCGCGGGGGCCCTGGACGTGAAGTCCTTCGGCGCCAAGGGTGACGGCAAGACGCCCGACACGGCGGCTATCGACCGGGCCATCGATGCGGCGGCCGCGGCCGGCGGCGGGACCGTGTTCCTCGCGGCCGGCACCTACCTCTGTTACACCATCCACCTGCAGAGCAAGGTTGCTCTGCATCTCGACCAGGGCGCCACCATCGTCGCCGCCGATTCGCCGGCTCCAGGCGCTCCGGCGGCTCCGGGGTACGATCTGGCCGAGCCGAATCCGTGGGACAAGTATCAGGACTTCGGCCACAGCCACTGGCGCAACAGCCTGATCTACGGCGAGGGCCTCGAGGACATCTCCATCTTCGGCCCCGGCCTCCTCTGGGGCAAAGGCTTGAGCCGGGGCTGGGGCGCCGGCCCTAAAGCCGAGCAGCCGGGCGTAGGCAATAAAACCATCAGCCTCAAGAATTGCCGTAACGTCACGCTGCGTGATTTTTCGATCCTTCACGGCGGCCACTTCGGGATTCTGGCCACGGGTGTGGACAACCTCACCATCGACAACGTCACGATCGATACCAACCGCGACGGCATGGACATCGACTGCTGCCGCAACGTGCGCGTCTCGAACTGCAGCGTCAACTCGCCCTGGGACGACGGGATCTGCTTGAAGAGCTGTTATGGTCTCGGCTTCGCACGCGCCACCGAGATGGTCACCATCGCGAACTGCCTGGTGAGCGGCAGCTTCGAAGAGGGCGCGCTACTCGACGCCACGTTCAGGCGCTTCCCCGCCGGTACCCGCGTTCCTCGCACGGGACGCATCAAGTTCGGCACCGAATCGAACGGCGGCTTCATCAATATCGCGGTTACGAACTGCGTCTTCGATGGCTGCCAGGGACTGGCTATCGAGAGCGTGGACGGCGCCCAGGTCGAGGACATCGCTGTCAGCAACATCACCATGCGGGATATCAGCAGCGCTCCCATATTCCTGCGATTGGGCAGGCGCATGCGCGGCCCCGCCGACGCTCCGGTCGGCGTGATGCGGCGCGTCATGATCGGCAACATCGTCTGCTCCAACTCGGTGTCGCGGTTCGGTTCGATCGTCAGCGGCGTGCCCGGCCATCCGATCGAGAACGTCAAGATCCACGACGTGTACATCCAGCACCAGGGCGGCGGCACGCGGGAAGACGCCGCCCTCGACCCGCCCGAGAAGGAAACCGGCTATCCCGAACCAAACATGTTCGGCAGCATGCCTTCGCACGGCTTCTTCATCCGCCACGCGAAAGGCATCGAGGTGCGCACCGTCGAAATCGAGACCATGCAGCCGGACCTGCGGCCATTCGCGGTTCTCCGCGACGTCGACGGCGCGGATTTTTTCCGCATCAAGACGCCGCACGTGGCGGAAGCGCCGCTATTCTCGCTGAACAACGTACGCCATTTCAGCGTCGCGCGAAGCAAGCCGCTCGCCGACACCGAGATCGAGGAAGCCGCCCAGAAGACGCTGTAACGTGGAAGAGCCTCCGGTCTGTCGTGTAACCTGCCGGCCGCGAGCGATCGTCATCGGATTGTAGGAGGCTGTGGGTAATGTGCAAAGCCTTGGCGCTTTTGTTTTGCGTGACGGTCTGCGCGCCGCTCCTCGAATGCCAGGACCAGACCGCGGAAAGTGCCTTCTCGCCAGACCAACTCGACAATCTGCTCGCTCCCGTAGCCCTGTATCCCGATCCGCTGCTGGCGCAGTTGCTGGTGGCCGCCACATACCCGGATGAGATCGACCAAGCGGCTCGGTTCTTGCGCGCGAGTCCCGATCCGGCAGGCATTGACGCCGAGCCCTGGGACGTCAGCGTCAAGGCCGTTGCCCACTATCCCGAAGTCCTTTCCTGGATGGCCGACTCGCTCGACTGGGCGGTCGCCGTCGGCCAAGCCTATGCCTGGCAGCCGGAGGACGTCATGGCCGCCATCCAGCGCCTCCGCGCCGAGGCTCGCGCGGTGGGCAACCTCGAGACGGGGCCGCAACAGGAGGTGGCGGATGACGACGGCGCGATCGAGATCTGGCCTGCTGATGACGACTCCATCTACGTGCCGGTCTATGACCCGGACGTGGTGTACTTCGGCAGCGGAGGCGCGCCGGGGACCGGTCTGGTCACGTTCGGCCCGGCCCGCCCCATCGGCGTCTGGCTGAATCGCGACTTCGACTGGCGCCATCGCAAGATCTTCTATCACGGCTGGGACCACGGACCGCGCTGGGTGCTCCGCGCCCAGTCGCATATTCAACTGAGCCCAGTCTACGTCGATGCGCGCTTTGGGCAGATCGCGACCGGCCGGGCCGTTCTGGGCCTGAAGCCCAATCGCGCTGCTCTGGACCGATACTCCGGCGTTCACCGCGATGTGACGTTCAGCCGTGCGGAAGCGGGCGGCGCTGCGGAAGGGAACAGAATCATCCAGCGCAATATGGATACCCGCGACCCGCGGATAGGCGCGTTTCGCGGTATCGAGCAGTCTCCGCCCGCAGCCGCGTCTCAACCACCGGCGGGAGAGACCCACATGCCGGAGCGGGTGACCCAGATGCCAATTCCGCAGTTTCAGCCGTCCCACAACGAAGCGTTCGGCGAAAACCGGGGACCATTCGAGCCGCAGGCCGCGAGCCAGCGCGGTCAGGCCAGCCGCAGCGAGATGGCTCGGCCCGCCCCGCCGCCGCGCGCGCCGGAACCTCGCGGCACGAGCGACAAGTCGCGCCGGTGAAGCACTGCGCCCTCAGCTCACTTTCTCGGCGATGGCCTTCGCCTGGAGGAAGAGCAGCAGGTAGTCCGGCCCGCCGGCTTTCGAGTCCGTGCCGGACATGTTGAAGCCGCCGAACGGATGGGCGCCGACCATGGCGCCGGTGCACTTGCGATTGAAGTAGAGGTTGCCGGCGAAGAATTCGGCGGCGGCGCGGCGAATCTTGTCGCGGTTTTGCGTGTAGACCGCACCCGTCAGCCCATACTCGGTCGCGTTGGCCAGTTCGAGCGCCTCATCGAAGTCCTTCGCCCGCGTGACTGCCAGCACGGGGCCGAAGATCTCTTCCCTGAAAAGGACCGCGTCCCTGGACACGTCGGCAATCACGGTCGGCCGGACGAAATAGCCGTCGCCTTCCGCCGGCCCGCCGCCCGCGATCAGCCGGCCTTCGCCTTTGCCGATCTCGATATAGCGGAGGATCGACTGCCGTGCACGCTCGTTGATGACCGGCCCCATGTAGTTGGCCGGGTCGTCGGAGGGACCGACCTTGATCGCTTCCACCTTGCCGCCGAGTCTCTTCAGAAACTCGTCGTAGACCGCTGCATCCACGATGGCGCGCGAGCAGGCGGAGCACTTCTGGCCCTGGTAGCCGAAGGCGGAAACGAGCACGCCCGTCACGGCCGCATCGAGGTCCGCCTCGCGGTCGACGACGATGGCGTCCTTGCCGCCCATCTCCACCACCACGCGCTTGATCCAGCTTTGCCCCGGCTGGGGTTTCGCCGCCAGCTCGTTGATGCGCAGCCCGACTTCTTTCGATCCGGTAAAGGACACGAAGCGCGTCTTGGGATGCTGGACCAGGACATCGCCCACCACCGAACCGGTGCCCGCCAGGAACGAGAACGAACGCTCCGGAAAACCGGCCTCGCGCAGCACCTCGGCGAACTTGGCAGCGATCGTCGGCGTATCGCTCGAGGGCTTCATGATGACCGTGTTGCCGGTGACCAGGGCGGCCGTGGTCATCCCCACCAGGATCGCGAGCGGGAAATTCCAGGGCGGAATCACGACGCCCGCGCCGAGCGGCACGTAAACCAGCTCGTCGCGCTCGCCGGGCAATTGGACGAGGCTCGGCGGCACGGACAGGCGCAGCATTTCGCGCGCGTAGTATTCGCAGAAGTCGATGGCCTCGGACACATCGGCCTCGGCCTCGATCCAGGTTTTGCCGGCCTCGTATACCAGCCAGGCGTCGAATTCCAACTTGCGCGCGCGCAGGATGGCGGCCGCGCGCATCAACATGCCCACGCGCTTGGCCGCCGGCGTGCGGCTCCATTCCGGAAAGAAGGCGTAGGCCGCTTCGACCGCCCGGCTCGCCAGTTCGGGCGTAGCCTTCTGATGAATTCCGACGATTTCGGCGGGACGGGACGGATTCAGAGACCTCAGTTTGTCGCCCGTCTTGAAGCGCTCGCTGCCGATCGACAGTTCGTACTCGCGGCCGAACTGGGCGCGAACTTCCGCCAGCGCGCCTTCCATGGCCGAGTGCTTCTCCGGCGTCGAGAAGTCGGCGTAAGGCTCATTCCGGAAGGCGGCCAGGCCCTCGACGGGAAGCGCGGCTTCTGCGGTCATCGGGGCGCCTCAGCTCTTCACCGCCCGGCGGCCCGCGTCGATAACGCCTGCCGCGCCTGCCGCCATCGTTGCGCCCTTGCGATAAACCCCGCGCGCCGCTTCCGCGACGGACTCGCCGGCCTCGACTACCCGGTCTCGAACCTGCTCGCCCGCCTCGGCGATGGTGTCCCTGGCGCCCTCAGCCTTCCGGCGGATCAGCTTTCGGGTTTCTTCCCCGGATACGGGAGCGTAAAGGAGGGCAATCCCCGCACCGATACCGGCGCCGATCAGCAACCAGCCAACTCGTTCTGCGGTTTTCATGATGTCGTTACCCCTCGGCTTCATTCTACACCCCGCGTCGGGCAGTTCCGTACTTTGCTTCAACCGGCCCGTGTGCAGTCCGGCACGGGCCGTTCGGGAACTGTGAGCACGGGCGTGATTCCGTCGGCGTAACCCAGGTCGAAAAGCATGCCCTCCGAGAGGATGCCGCGCATTCTCCTCGGTTCCAGGTTGACCACGAACAGGGCTTGCCTGCCCTCGATCTCGCGGGGAGCCTCGCGCTCCTGCTTTATGCCGGCCACGATCTTCCTCCTGTGGTCGCCGAGGCTGACCGTCAGCGAGACCAGCCGGTCTGAGCCCTGGACATCCGCGACCGCCTCAATCGTGCCCACGCGAATGTCCAGTTGATTGAGCAGTTCCGCAGAAACGAGCGGTTTGACAGGGGGGGCATGGGAAGAGCATGCGAAGAGCCTACCACAACAGGCGTCCTTCGGATATCCTGGTAACCATGCCCGCGGAAAACGAGCTGGTTACGATTTTTCGTTCTGCCGACGCCGACGCCGAGCAACAGGCGAGCGTCGTGTGCGACATGCTCGCAAATGCCAACATCACTGCCGAAATCTTTGACGATTCGGCGCCCGGCGTGACCGAGGGCGTCGTCGAAGTTCGGGTGCCCGCCGAGCGCCAGGCGGACGCCGAGCGACTCATCGAGATTCGGAAGGACTTCAACCCCAGCGCGCTCGACCTGTCGCACGATCTCGACATGGTCCCGGTGTTCGCCTCCGATGCGCCCAACGCCGAGATGATCGCGGCCGAGATTCGCAGCATCCTGGAGTCGCAGAGCATCCCGTCTATGCTCGTGAGCGGCACCATGTTCCCCAGCCTGCCCTTCGAGGTCCGCGTGCCAAGGGAGCGGTTGGACGAGGCGAAGCGCACGATCGCGTCGGCCGAAGAGGCCGGCCCGGCCGCCGCCGAAGAGGGCGAGCGGGAATCGGAAGAAGGCGGCGGTCCAAACTAGAACGGATCGTACAGTCCCGGGGGCCGCTCGCCCGGGTTCTCCGGCGTCTCGAATCGAATCCGGTTTCCGTCCGAACGTATCGAGACCAACCCATCCTGGTCCGTGCGGAACACCGCTGTGTGCAGGTTGTCGAGCCGTTCGAGAACCTCGCGGTTCGGGAAGCGGAACTGGTTCTCAAAACCATCCGAGATCACGGCGAAGGCCGGCTGCACCTGTTCCAGGAACGGCTCGGTGCTCGACGTCTTGCTCCCGTGGTGAGCCACCTTGAGCACGTCGGTGCGCTCGAGCGTTCCCGACTCCACCAGTTGCCGCTCCACGCGCCGCTCGATGTCGCCGGTCAGCAGAAACGAGCGCCGGCCGTAGCTCACCCTAAGCACCAGCGAATCGTCATTGGGCGCGTCCGCCGAGGGCTCGTGGTCCGGCCACGGGGCCAGCACTTCGATGCCAGCGCCGCCGTAGCGGAACCGCTGGCCGCACTCGAGCCGCACGATGCGAACGCCGCGCCGCCGCGCTGTCCCCTGTAAATGCCGCCACTCGGGAGTGTCCGCCACCGCCCCGATCCACAGCTCTTTGGGGCGAAAGTTGTCTACGATGGCGCTGAGGCCGCCGATGTGGTCCTCGTGGGGATGGCTCAGCGCCACCGCGTCGAGCCTGCGTATGGAGCGCGACCACAGGTAGGGCGAGACCACGTCTTCGCCGGTGTCGATCCGCGGTTTGCGCGCGCTTCCGTGGGCTGCGAGACCTCCGCCGTCGAGCATCATCAGCTTGCCGTCGGGAAAGGCCAGGAAGAGGCCATCACCCTGGCCGACGTCGATGGCGGTGAGTTCAAGAACTCCCGGCTCCGTCCTCGGCGGGAACGGATGCCGCACCAACAGGACCAGCAACGGGACGTTGGCGCCCAGCGCGCACAGCGCGGCGCGGCGCCGGTGGAAGACCAGAGTCAGCGCCACCACCGCGGCCACCAGCGCTACGGCGAGCCACAGCGGCGGGTCCGAGATGCGCCAGTCCGGCTCCCAGCCCGCGTGCCACAGCGCGATGCTCTCCGAGACCCTCAGCAGCCAGCTCGCGATGGCGGCCGCGAATCGCCAGCCGGTGAACACCGCGACAAATCCCACCGGGATTACGGCCGACATCAGCGGCACGATGAGCAGGTTGGCGCTCAGGCCCGTGATCGACACTCGATGGAAGTAGACCGCCATGGGAAGCGCCAGGCCGAACTGCATCACCCCCGAGATGATCGCCAGGTCCCAACAGAAGAGCGCCACCCGCGCGGCCAGCCCCAACACTCGCAGCCAAACGCCCGGCGAAACCGCTCGCCTCATGGTGAACGAAAGCGTCTCGGCCAGCAGCCTTAGCTCGACGCGGAAGTGCGCGGCGCGTGGCGGCATGTGCAGGTCGCGGTCGCGATCCGCGAGAGATGCGAGGCCCAGGGTGAGCGGCGCCGAAGTCCGCTCGATGATGGGAACCGCCAGAGCGCCGATCAGCGCCACCCCCAGAAACGAGAGCTGGAAGCCGGCGTCAAAGAGCTGCTCCGGGGCGAACACCACGAAGGCCAGCGCGACGGCGGCTAGTATGTTCAGCAGCCGCGAGCGCCGGTAGAGGTAGCGGAGGAACACAAACAGCGCGAAGCCGGCGGCCGAGCGCACCGCCGGCGCTTGGCATCCGGCCACGAAGGCGTAAAGTCAGGCCGCCAGCATGGCCGCGCCCAGCGCGATCGGCTCCGGCACGAAACACGCGCGCAGCAGCAGCAGGAGGAACCCCGCCAGCACCGCGACGAGCAATCCCGAGATGACGATGGTGTGGTACGTCCCGGTACGGCGAAAGTACTCCGTCCAGACCTTTTGAAGATTCGACGATTCGCCGATCAGGACGGCCTGGGTCATGGCGGAGGCGTAGGTGTCGCCGGGATACAGCTTGTCGAGGCGATGCAGCGCGGCGCTGCGCAGGTCGAAGATGACCCCCCAAAAGCGCGAGCCGCAGCGGCCCGGCAAAAAGTGCAAACTCGCGGCGCGGCCCGAGGCGGTCCAATAGATGTCCTGGCGGGCCAGGTAGGCGACATAGTCGAAGGAGCCCGGGTTGCGGAAGTTGTGCGTGCGCCGCACGCGCGCGTCGAGCTCCACCATCCGGCCGTAGTCGAAGTCCGGCAGGCGCTCGCCGGGTTTGACATAGAGGCTCACGCGGGCACGCGCGTGGGGAGCGAGCTCCAGGGTGAACTGCTCGCGGTCGGCGGAGAATACGGGAGGGTTGACCACGCAGCCGCTCAGGATCACGACCTCGCTTGCCGCGGCGTCGATCTCCGGCGGCGGCTCGGGGCGATGGATGAAGGCGATCAGCGCGCCGGTGAAGAAAAATGATGCCAGCAAGGCGGCGAGCGCGACGCGGCGGGTGCTCTTCCACCGGGCGAGCGCCGCCAGGACGGCCAGCGCGACCATTCCGAGCCCGAGCTCCGTAAGGCCGAACGACACAAAACGCGCGGCAACCACACCTCCGGCAAGCGCGAAAAACGGCGGCAGCAACGGATTGCGCAAAATGCTCTCGCAAGAGGAGTGCCGGCGAGTCGGCAAAAATCGCAGAGCGTTATCGCTCTGCCTATCTAACCACCTCGCCCCTGGCGTTCACCTCGCTGAGGCAGTTCCGGCAGATTCGGCTGCTCCACGCTCCTCGGTTGGGGAAGCCGAACTTCGGCCAGGTCTCGGCGAATTCGAACCGGCTCAGGTCCGCGCTAGGCAGCCTGCCTCCAGCGCCGCCAGAGCCCGCCGGCAGACCTCCGCGTGGCGAGCGCGCTTGTCGCGGCGGAGCCGCTTGTGAGTCTCCTCGTCGAGCGGAGGCAGCAGGTCGAAGGTGATGTTGGCGGGCTGGTAGCCGCGCGCGTCCGCGCCGGACACGTAGCGGCACAGCGAACCCAGCGCCGTCTCGAAAGGGAACGACCGCGGCTCTTCGCCCCGCGCCAGAGCCGCCGCATGACGGCCCGCCATCAACCCCGTAGCGATCGATTCGACGTATCCCTCGACGCCCGAGATCTGCCCGGCGAAGAAAATCCGGGGATCGCGCCTCAACTGCAAGCTGGCGGAGAGCAGCGCCGGGGCGTTGATGTACGTGTTTCGGTGCACCTGGCCGAAGCGGACGAACTCGGCACGCTCGAGTCCCGGGATCATCCGCATCACGCGCGCCTGCTCCCCGTACCGCAGGTGGTTCTGGAAGCCAACCAGGTTGTAACTCGCCGCGCGCAAATCCTCCTGGCGCAACTGCACCACGGCGTAGGGACGGCGGCCGGTGCGCGGGTCCGTCAGGCCCATCGGCTTCATGGGCCCGAAGCGCAGCGTCTCGCGGCCGCGCCGGGCCAGTTCCTCGACCGGAAGGCAGGCTTCGAAATACGGCACGTCGTCCGCAATGTGTCCCTCGAACGTGGCGGCGGCCAGCAGCGCATCGATGAACCGCTCGTATTGCTCCCGGTCGAAGGGACAATTCAGGTAGTCGTCGCTGCCGTCGAGCGATTTGCCGTAGCGCGACGCGCGAAATGCGACGGAAAGGTCGACCGAATCCGCCTCCACGATGGGGCTGATAGCGTCGTAGAAGTACAGCCGCTCGGAGCCGGTGAGCCGGGCGATCTCGGCCGCCAGCGCGTCGCTGGTGAGCGGCCCGCTGGCGATGACCACGATGCCATCCGGGATCGCGGTCACTTCCTCGCGCCGCAGCTCGATGTTCGGCTCCGCCTCGATCGCGGCCGTGACGGCTTCGGCGAAGCCATCGCGATCCACTGTCAGCGCGTGACCACCGGGAACGCGCGCGTCGCTGGCCACCCTCAGCAGAAGCGATCCCGCCCGACGCAATTCCTCTTTCAGCAGCCAGGGCGCGGAACCCTCCTGCTCGGTCTTGAGGGAATTGCTGCACACCAGCTCTCCCAGGCGATCCGTCTTGTGCGCGGGCGTCGAGCGGACCGGCCGCATCTCGTAAAGCACGGTGCGGCAGCCCGCCCGCGCCGCCTGCCACGCGGCTTCCGATCCCGCCAGGCCTCCGCCGATGATGTGAACCGCCTCAGCCAAGGTCTACTGAGACATTGTAGCGGCCAGCCCTGGTCCTCTGCGGCTCATGCACCCTTGGCACGCTCTGCCATCTTGGCCATCTCGATGGCGCCGCGCCGCATCATCTCTTCGGGGCTGACGTCCTCCTTGTGCGTCGCCAGCGCCCAAATGTGCCCGAACGGGTCCGCCAGGTGCCCGGTTCGGTCACCCCAGAACTGGTCCTTGAGCGGAAACTTGACGGTGGCGCCGGCCTCGACCGCGCGGTTGAACAGCGAATCGACGTCCTCGGTGTAGAGATAGTAGGTCGCCGTGGTCCCGCCGAGCGATTCCGGCGCGCGGGAGGGGCCGAACGAGAACTCGTCCGACAGCATCAGCTTGGAATCGCCGATTTTCATCTCCGCGTGGGCGATTTTGCCGTCCGGAGACGCGAACCGCCCAACCTCGACGGCGCCGAAAGCGCGTTTGTAGAAATCGATCGCGCGCGCGGCATCGCTTACCACGATGGACGCCGTGAGCGTATGGTAACCTTCGGGGATTGGTTTTACTTTCTGAGCCATGTTTGCCCTCCTGAGTGAACTCCTTCCCCCGGTATAGCACAACCGCGGGCAGGCGGCTCCGCGTGGGGCAGGCGCTTCCGCCTGCCGAGGCAGGGATACGGAAGGAGGGCCAGAACAACACCGGTCGTGGAACGACACGGATCCGCCGCTCCGCCGGCTCACTCCCGCGGCGTGAACTTGAAGCCCGACAGCCGCACCTCGTCTTTGCCCTCGATCAGCACGCCGAATCGGCGCTCCGCGAAATTGATGTCGGGCGCCGACCAGGAATCCAGCACCACCCAGTTGTTGTCCTCGAGCAGCCGGGTGACCACCAGGCCGGGCCCCACTTCCACGCGCAGCGTGGCCACCAGCTCTTTGGATTTGAGGAAGCGGTTCGTTTTGTAGATCTCGTTCCGCTTCCCGTTCACCACCTGGATACGGTGAAACGAGTCTTTGTCCATCCGGAACAGCACGTAGTTCTTCGGATCGGAGAAGCCGGCGAACCACTCCAGGCTCCTGCCGCGGAGCAGGCCGCCCGATGCCGCCATCAGCGTGAAGTCGTACGTTCCCGCCTTGCCGACGGGCTTGTAGAGGACCAGGCCGCCGCCGCGCCGCACCCACCAGCCCTCATCCTGCTGCCAGCCGCCCGGCTGCTCCCAGCCATCCATGCCCATGGCCACGGGCTTGTGCTGCTCCCGCACGAGCGCCAGCGTGACCGCGGCCGTCTGCCCTCCGGTCACCTGCACCTGCTCGCTGCGGTCCAGGTACCCTGCCGCGTGCGCCGTCACCGTGTAAGAGCCCTCTTCGAGCTCCACGCTGCTGGTGGTGAGCGCCTGAGGCGCGCGCCCGCTTCGGGCCACCGTCACGGCGGCGAGGGACGGCGTCACCGTCACCCGCAGCGTGCCGTTCCCGCTCAACAAGGCAACCTCGTTGCCGCCGACGCTCACCGTCTGGCCCGCCACGAACGCCCGCCGGATGGGCCGCGACGACTGCCTGTCCTTGCGCAGCTCGATCGCGTGCTCGCCGGGGCTCAGGCTCTGCACCTGGAACGTCCCGTCCGCCAGAACCGTGCCCACCGCACTCTGATCGATGAGAACTTCCGCGCCGGGCGTCCCGTGCAGCGTCAGGTGGGCCGTGGTCGGCAGCGGGACCAGCTTGAATACCAGCTTCTTCTCGTCTCCTTTGGCGATCTCGACTGTCTGCTCCGGCGCCTCCTGAAAGCCCTGCTTCGCCACCCGGATGTGGTATTCCTTCGGCGCCCGCTGGATGCGCAACTGGCCCCCGCGCGAAGTCTGGCTGCGGTACTTCTTCCCGTCCACGAAGACGTCCACTCCGTCTTCGCCCGCCAGAACCACGATCGTCCCCACGTTCTGGTCGGATTGGAAGAACGCCGACAGCTCCGGCGCCGTGCCCACCTGGACCACCCGCTTGATCTGGGTCTGCCCGCTCACGACGGAAACCTCGTGCGTGCCCGGCGCCAGGTTCGTCAGTTGCACGCCGCCCGGCGTCGCGTCTCCGGCCGCCGCGCCGTCGAGCATCACCTGGGCGGGCGAGAGTGTCGTGTACACCCGCGCCTGCCCGTTGAACGTGCTGACCAAAACGCCGCTGGTGTTCTTTACGGCGGGTGGGGCAGCGAGCTGCGGCACGGTCCCGGGGATCAGCTCGAAATCGAGCTGAGCCTGCCCCAGACGGCTCAGGAGCTTCATGGTGTGTTTGCCCGGAGTGACGGCGTCGAAGGTCACCAGACCGTCCTGAGCCGCGCGCGGCTCCTGGTCGTCCAGCGCCACCTTGGCGTCGTTGAAGTCGGTGACCAGCCGCACGGTCTGCGGCAGCGGCGCGAGCGTCAGCTCGATGGGAGTGGCCGATCCCAGCTTCAATTGCGCCGTTGCCGTGGCGGGCTGATAGCCATCCAGTAGCGCATCGATCTGGTAGGAGCCCGGCTTGTCTTCCAGCTCGAAGTTCGACGTGCCGCGGATCTTGCCGTTCACCCGAATCACCGCGCCGGGCGGCCAGGTGCGCACCTGCGCGCGAACCATCGTCGCGGGCGGTGCACCCCTCTTGAAAATCTTCGGAGCGAGCAGCGCCACCGCGATCAACAGCAGCAGCACGGCCAGCGCACCGGCGCCCGCGAAGATCGCATGGCGGCTCAGGGGGAGCTTGACTGGGAACCGTGCCGGAGGCGCACCCGGTCCCGGCGCGGCGACGGGAGGCAGCGGTGGCGGCGCCATCGAGGGTGGTGGCGGCAGATTTGGAATCGCAAATACCGCGCTTTCCGGCGGCGGCGGACCCTCCATCGGCGGCGCCGTCGCCACAGTCGGAATGTGCACGCCCGTGATGGGCGCGATGGGCAGCGGCGGCGGAACCGCGGCCGGCTCGGACGGAAACGGCGGAGGCGCCACGACGGGCGGCGCGATGCTGGTCGCCGTCGCCTCCAGGCCCGCATCGGCGGCCGGCGTCGCCGTCCGTTTCAGTCCGGCCAGCCTCTGCTCCAGCGCCCGCACGATCTCGTCGAACTCCGCATCGCCGCCGTATCCGCCCGCGACCGCGCGCGCCCGGTCGAGCGCCGCGCCCACCTCGGCCGCATCCGTCGCTTCCGCCGTCTGCCGGTCGAGCTGGCGCAGCGCCTCCAAATCTGCGGGCCGCTTCTTGGCGCGGCGCTCGTCCCCCAATTCCTTCGCCAGGATGTCGCGCAACTGCGCCAGGCGCGGGTCGAGCGGATACGCCGCCAGACACTTCTCGGCCTCTGCCAGCGCGCTTTCGATATCGCCCGAGGCCCGGAACTGCCGCGCCTGCGTGAAGCAGTTGTTCACCGCCTCGTCGCGCTTGCGGTCTTGAGCGATGATGCGCAGATTCTTGGCCAGCAGGTGCGACGGGTCGATCTCCAGCGCCTGCTGGATCAGGGGCTCGGCCTCCCGCCAGTCGCTATCCACCACCGCCCGCGCGCGTTCCACCAGCGCCTCGACGATCGCCGACTTGATGGTCTGGCTGCGCGGGTTGAGATCGAGAGCCCGGCGCATCGTCCCGATCCCTTCGTCGAACGATTTGTCCTGGCTGAGCGCCTTTCCTTCCGAAAGCAGCTTCGTGGCTTCCTCGGCGCGCGCCGCCGAATCGGAGGCCATTTGCTTGAGCTGGGCCAGCTCGGGGTCGTGGGGATACTCCGCCTCCGCTGCCTCCGACAACGCCACCGCCCGTGCATAGTCGCCCGCGGCCATGGCGGCGTCGATCTGGCTGGCCCACCGGTTCTTGGCTTCCGAGAGCGCCTGCTGCTCCTTCTTCTTCGTGACGCGCTCCACCTCGAAGGCCAGACCCGGATACTGGCTGTAAATCGTGTTCAGAATCTCCCACTGCGCCGCCGCTTCGGCCAGTTGGCCCCGCTCTTCGTGGTACCGCGCCTTGGCCGCGATCGAGTTCACCAGGTCGCGTTTCTCGCGCATGGGCCGGATCTGCCGCTCGAAGTGCGGCTCTCCGGGGTGCTCGGCCACGGCCTGCTCCAGGATGCTCAAGCGCCGGTCCAGGTCCGGCTCCGCCTCCACCTGCCGGTCGATCTCAGCGATCCGCGCCGACAGCTCCTGCCGCTGCTGCTCCTCGATGTCGAACTTCAACGACTGGAACAGCGCGTGGCCGGGGTACTTCGCCAGCCATTCGTTCGCGATCGCCAGCGCCTGGGCGAAACTCCGCCCCTCCAGCAGCTTCTTGGCCTCGTCGTAGGAATTCTTGAGGGACTCGTGCTCCGAGCGGACCTTGTTGTAGAACGTGTGGTACGAGGCCGCGCGGTCCGGCGCAGCGGTTTCCGGCGCCTTGTGGTCCAGATCGACTACCCTCTCCATCTTGCTCAGCGCCGTCGTCACTTCGCCGGCATTCCACGCCTCCAGCGCCGCGTGGTAGAGTTCTTCCTTCTCCTTGCGGATGCGCAGAAACTCCTGTTCGCGCCGGTCCACTTCCGCCATCAACTGCACGGCGCGCGGCTCGTTCGCCTTAAGTTGGAGCAGGTTGTGCAGCGCCTCACGGGCGTGGCTCCAGGCCTGATTGTCCAGGTGCTGCTGGGCCAGCCGGAACCACTCCTCCATCTTCCGCGCCGTGGTCTTGTTTTCGATGCTGGCCTTGAGCCCCAGCGCCGGCGCGTTGCCCGGATCGAGATCCAGGATCTCCTGGACCTTTTGGAGCGACAGCGGGTATTCGTCGTTATCGAAGCGCGTGCGCGCGCTCTGTAGAAGCTGGGCGATAGTCTTCTGCTTGCCCGCACTCTCGATCTGCCGCTTGAGCGGCACGATGGCCGGGTCGATATGCCCCTCGGCTTCGAGCTCGTTCAGGATTTCGGCCGCGAACTGCAGATCGCCCTGTTCGAAGGCCGTGGTGGCCCGCGCGATCCGCGGCCGCAGCAGCTCCGGATTGAAGAACTCGATGGGCTCGTTGCGCAGCCCTTTTTGCAGCGTGTCGGAGAACTCGCGTGCGCTGGTGTACCGGTTCCACGGCTGCTTGGCGAGCGCCTTGTGGATCACGCGGCTCAGCGTCTGGCTCGCCGCCGGATTCAGGTCGTACACAGGCGGAGGCAGTGTCCTCAGGATCGCATCGGCGATCTCCGCTTCCTTACCGCCTTCAAACGGCCGGCGCCGCGTCAGGCTCTCGTAGCAAACCACTCCCAGCGAGTAAATGTCGGAGGCGGGCGTCGCCGGCTTCATCTGGAGCTGTTCCGGCGCCATGTACAACAGCGTTCCCTTGATGCCTATCGAGAGCCCCGTCTCGGCCATGTGCGCCACGCCGAAATCGATGACCTTCACCGAGTCGTCGTCCATCACGAAGATGTTGCTCGGCTTGATGTCGCGATGCACCAGCCCGCGCTCGTGCGCCGCCTGCAGCCCGCGGCAGGCCTGGCAGATGATGTCCACCACGCGCTCCACCGTCAGCCGGTGGCTGGCCACCTTGATCAGCTTGTCCAGGGTCGAGCCCGGCAGCAAGGGCATCACGAAGTAAGGCTTGCTCGTGCCGTCGTCTTCAAACTCCCCGACGTCGAAGATCTCGACGATGTTCGGGTGGCTCATCGCCGCCAGAACCCCGCACTCCTTCTGGAACATTTGGAGCGCCGTGCGTGTGGGCGCGTCGCGCAAGGTCTTCACGGCAACGTCGCGCTTGACCGTTGCGTCCCAGGCGCGGAACACCAGCCCCATCCCGCCCTGCCCGAGAACTTCCTTGATCTCGTAACGCCCGTTCAGTTTGTCGGGAACCGCCATGGATGCCGTCCTCCCTCGCGCAGCCAGCCCCACCTGGCTGACAACCAGCTCCGCCGGCCCGGAGCAAGTCCGCACTTGTTCCACCCGAGAATAACACGGAAGGGCCCTGCCTTTGCAGTCTGTTACCGCGTGGGGCGGCTCGCCTCAGCCCTATGAACCGTGCACTCAGCCTTGGCGTTACGTGACGTTGGAGGAGTTCGAACACCAGAATCCGGCCACGTCTGCCGGAAGACCCAGCGGAACTGCGGAGAGAGAGTTTTTCAGGCAGGGCGAGACCTATCGATTCGATGGCGCTGGCGGGGAGGCTGTGAGGCAGGCGCAGGCACCTGCCCCTCGAATTGTGGTCCTGGTCAGCGGGAAGCGATGACTACTACTTCAGGCTGGCGCAGGCTGGCCGTGGCGGCGGACTCCTGGGCGGTCTTCGAGACGGGCAGCTTCAACCCGGACGCATACCCGGCCCACCAGACGTCGGCCAGGACGTAGCCGCTCTGGTAATGGTCGAACGCCAGGCTGGATTGCCGCGCCGGACTGCCCAGTACGGCCGCGTTCCCAGCGAACAGAGCCGTGTGTTTGTTGTCGGCGCTTTCGATGGCCAGAAGCCCGGCGCCGGCTCCACCGCGGCTGATCGAGTATTCGCCGGCTGGCATGGTTGTGTTGCCGATCGCGAACTCGAACGGAATATCGACCCGCAGCGCTATCGGCGACTGCGCGTAAACGGACGCTGCCGCCAGCGCTAGAAGCATGGCGGAAGCAACTAACAATCTGAATCTCATGGAAACCCCTCCTTATCGATCGTGCAGGCACGGCTGCCCGGCGCGCCCCCCCACACTGCGAGACGCGAAACCCAGTAGCCGGTTGAACTGTCCTGCCTGATAGGGGAGACGCGCGCTGCCCGCGGCCGGATACGGCCCGAACAATTCGGGGACAATACGTTTACAATCACTTACTGTGGCGAGGGAGGAAGCTTGATCGAGACAACGGGGAAGCGGCGCGGCCTGTTCGTGGCGGCCGGCGTGGTGTGCCTGATAGCGGTCTTTATTCTCCAACTGTGGTTATCGGTGCGGCGGACTTCGCAGACGTGGGATGAGGGCGATCACATTTTCGCCGGATACATGTCGTGGGTGCGAGGAGATTTCGGATTGAACCCCGAACATCCGCCCCTGGTCAAGCTGGTGGCGACCGCGCCCTTGCTGCCCATGAAGCTCAACGTCCCCACGCTGCGCAACCGCTTCTTCAAAACAGAGGCATTTCTGGACGGCCGGGAATTTCTCTACGGCAACGACCCGGACATGATCCTGGCGCGCACGCGCACGGCGGCGTCCATCTTCGCGCTGGCGCTGCTGGTGGTCGTGTTCCTGGCCGCCCGGGAAATGTTCGGAACCGGCGCGGGGTTTCTGGCCCTTACACTGTTGGTGTTCGAGCCGAACCTGCTGGCGCACGGGGCCTACGTCACCACCGACGTGGCGCTCTCCTTCGGCATGTTCGCGACGGTGTACGCGTTCTACCGCTATGTGAAGGCCCCTTCGGTCTGGCGGCTGGCGCTCACCGGCGTGGCGGCGGGAGTGGCGCTGGCATCCAAACACACGGGCATCCTCGTGTTTCCGATTTTGGCGCTGCTGCTCGTGTCGGAACTGCTGGTGAGCCGTGGAGCAGGCGGGAGAGCGCTGAAGCTGGCCGGAGCTGCGGTGGCGGCGGGCATCCTCGCGCTCGTCGTGTTGTGGGCGTGCTACGGGTTCCGCTATCGCGCGCGGCCGGCTGGGCTGAGTCTGGCGCCGCCGCTGGCCGCGTACGTGAAGCAGTTGAAGCCCATCGAGGCCCAAGGCATTTCGCTCGCGGCGCGCTGGCACGTGCTGCCGGAGTCCTATCTCTACGGGCTGACGGATGTGCGCGGTCTCGCCAGTTGGTTCCCCACTTACGTCCTGGGCAAGGTCTATTCCAATGGCGTATGGTTCTACTTCCCGGTGGCCTTCGCCGTGAAGTCGACGCTGGCGCTGTTCGCGTTTCTGCTGCTGGCAGCGGTGGCGATCGCTACGCGCAGGCTGAAAGGCGGGCGGGAGATCCTGTTCCTCACGGTTCCGCCGCTGTTTCACCTGGCGGTGGCGATGAGCGCGGGGCTGAACATCGGCGTGCGGCACATCTTGCCGCTATATGTGTTCTTCTCGGTGCTGGCGGCGGGCGCCGCGTGGGCCTTCATTCGCGAGAACCGGCGCTGGGCGTATGTGGTGGGCGCGCTGCTCGCGGCGCACGTCGTTTCGTCGGCGGCGTGCTTTCCCAACTACCTGGCCTACGCGAACGAGCTGTGGGGAGGGCCGTCGAACACTTACAAGTACCTGAGCGATTCGAACACCGACTGGGCGCAGCAGCTCAAGAGCGTCAAGAAGTACGTGGACGCGCGCGGGGTGAAGGACTGCTGGTTCGCCTACTTCGCGGCCGGGGTGGTCCCGCCGAACGCTTACGGGATTCCGTGCAAGACGCTGCCGACGATCGACTCGATGTGGCTGGACGAGCCGGCCGATGTGCCGCCCGCGATCGATGGACCGGTGTTCATCAGCTTGGGAACGCTCTCGGGAGGCGAGGGCTGGGCGGGCGCGCTGAATCCCTACGAGGCGTTCCAGCACATGCAGCCAGCGGCCGCGATCGATCACGGGATCTTCGTCTTCGACGGACGGTTCCAGGTCGGGCGCGCATCGGCGCTGAGCCACGCGCAGCAGGCCGGGGACCTGCTACGTACACGGCAGGTGGGGCAGGCGCTGGCCGCGGCCGAGGAAGCCGTGGCGGCGGATCCGAACGTGGTCCAGGCGCAGACCGCCCTGGGCGATGTTCTGATGGTGCTGCAGCGGCCGGACGAGGCGCGGGCGGCGTATCGGAAGGCGCTGACGCTGGCGCAGACGGTCGAGCCGGAGTTCCAGAGGGAGTGGGTGGAGCGGCTCGAGCGCAAGGTGGGCGGGAAGTAGGGAGCCCCGACGGACTGTTGGCCACGAATGAACACGGATAAGAAAGAGACTCTGGGGCCTTTATTTGTGTTTATGCGTGTTCATGCGTGGCCACACGGGTTCTTGTCGCGACGGTCGAACCGGACGAACGGTCCGGTTCTGGAAAGTATACCGCGCGTGCGAATATCAAGTTAAGGTGGCTTCCGAACCTCTGCGAAAGCTTCTGCCCGATATCTGGGAACTCGTGCGCCCGCGGCGCTGGCACTTGGCGCTCGGGCTGGTGCTGATCGGAATCAATCGCGCGGCCGGGCTGGTGCTGCCCGCCTCCACCAAGTTCCTCATCGACGACGTGATCGGGAAGCGGCACGCGGCCATGCTCGTCCCCTTGGTCCTTGCGGTGCTGGGCGCCACGGCGATTCAGGGCGCCACGTCGTTCACGCTGACCCAATTGCTCTCGAAAGCCGCGCAACGGATGATGGCCGAACTGCGCCGCAAGGTGCAGGCGCACGTGGGCCGCCTGCCGGTCGCCTATTACGACGCCAACAAGACGGGCGTGCTGGTCTCGCGCATCATGACCGACGTGGAGGGCGTGCGCAACCTGGTGGGCACCGGCCTCATCGAGTTCATCGGCGGCATCGTGACCGCGCTGATCGCGCTGGTCGTCCTGCTGCGCATCAGCCCGATGCTCACCGGCATGGCCATCCTGATTCTGGTTGGGCTCGGGCTGTTCCTGCGGCGCGCGTTCCGCACCATCCGTCCCATCTTCCGCGAACGCGGCAAATTGAACGCCGAGGTCACGGGACGGCTGACCGAATCGCTGGGCGGGGTGCGTGTCATCAAGGGCTATCACGCGGAGGCGCGCGAGGCGGCGGTGTTCTCCTCCGGGGTTCAGCGCCTGCTCGACAACGTCATGAAGTCCCTCACCGCCACGTCGCTGATGGGTCTTTCGGCGACGGTGCTGCTCGGCGTGGTGGGCGCGCTGGTCATGTACCTGGGCGCGCGCCAGATTCTGGCCGGAACTCTCACGCTCGGCAGTTTAATGACCTTCACCGCGTTTCTCGCCTTTTTGGTGGCGCCGGTCTTCCAGATCGTGGGCATCGGCACGCAACTTACCGAGGCCGCCGCCGGCCTGGAGCGCACGCGGGAAGTGCTGCGCGAGCGGCCCGAAGACGAGGACCCGGCGCGCACCGCCGCCCCGGAAGAGATCCGCGGCCACGTGGTGTTCGACGAGGTTTCGTTCGGCTACGACCCCGGCAAGCCCGTCTTGAACGGCATCTCGTTCGAGGCGCAGCCCGGCACGGTGACGGCCCTGGTGGGATCGTCGGGCTCGGGCAAATCCACCATCATCGGCCTGGTCGCGGCGTTCTACCGGCCAACGACCGGCGCCATACGGATCGACGGGATGGACCTGGGCACGATGCGCCTCGATTCCTATCGCACGCGGCTGGGCGTGGTTCTGCAGGACACGTTTCTGTTCGACGGCACCATCCGCGAGAACGTGGCTTTCGCGCGCCCCGACGCACGCGAGGAGGAGATCCTGGACGCCTGCCGCATCGCACGCGTGGACGAGTTCGCCGAGGGATTCGAGAAGAAGTACGACACCATCGTGGGCGAGCGCGGCGTGAAGCTTTCGGGCGGCCAGCGCCAGCGCGTTTCGATTGCCCGCGCTATTTTGGCCGCGCCGCGCATCCTGATACTCGACGAGGCCACATCGAGTCTCGATTCCGAGTCCGAGGCTGCCATCCAGCGCGGCCTGGCCTACCTGATGCAGGGGCGCACCACATTCGTCATTGCGCACCGGCTATCGACGATCCGGCGCGCCGACCAGATCCTGGTGGTCGAGGCCGGCCGCATCGTCGAGCGCGGCAATCACGACGACCTGCTGACGCTGCACGGCCGCTATTGGGAGCTGTACACGCGCCAGCACGACGTGGAGTCGAACCTCTTTCTGTCGCCGGGCGAAGGCGACCGCGTGCCCGAAGAAGAAACCGCTCCGCAGGCGGCGGCCAACGGCGCCGGCGCCGAGCCTTTGCCCCGGCTGCTGAGGGAAGGATAAGAGCCCTGCGCCGCACCCCGCCGCCGGTTACTTGACTCGCTATGATGGGTTACCGAGGTGACAACAATGCGCGAACCGATTTACCTGATTGCCAACGGAGACCTGCGGCTCTCGGCCAACCAGAATTGCTGGGCGGCCCAGGCCAAGGTGGAGGAGGCGGTCATGGCGGCTGTGCGCCGCGAGGGCCGCGAAATCAAGCGCGGCCATCCCTACGACCCGGCGCTGAAGCACGGCTTCATCGGCAGCCAGAAGCAGGGGATCGAGGTGTTTCGCAGCCTTCCGCCGGAGGCGCCGCTGGTCGTTTGCGAAGCGGTGTGGGAGTACAGCCACCAGGTCCTCACCGGTTTGGTGACGCACAAAGGGCCGATCCTGACCGTTGCCAACTGGAGCGGCGAGTGGCCCGGCCTGGTCGGCATGTTGAATCTGAATGCCTGCCTTACCAAAGCCGGCACACCCTTCAGCACGCTCTGGAGCCTGGATTTCACCGACGAGTTCTTCCTCAGTGGGCTGCGCAAGTGGCTGCGGGGCGAGAACGTGGTGCACGATCTTAGCCACGTTCACCCGCTCCAGAGCTTCCGGCTCCCGGCCGAGGCGGAGCGGACCGGTGGCGAGCTCGCGGCCGAATTGAAGCGCAACAAGGCCATCCTCGGCGTCTTCGACGAAGGCTGCATGGGAATGTACAACGGCATCATCGAGGATGCCTACCTGATGCCGCTGGGTGTGGGCAAGGAGCGCCTCAGCCAGTCCACGCTTTACGCCGAGATGCTGGCTACTCCGGATGCGGAGGCCAAGGCCGTGCGCGCCTGGCTGGACGCCAAGGGGATGCGCTTCCTCACCGGTCCGAACCCGGAAACCGACTTGACCGATGGCCAGATCCTCGAGCAGTGCAAGATGTACATCGCGGCGCTGCGCATCGCCGACGACTTTGGCTGCGACGTCATCGGAATCCAATACCAGCAGGGGCTGAAGGATCTAGTCCCGGCGTCGGACCTGGCCGAAGGGCTGCTGAACAATACAGACCGGCCTCCGGTGCGCGCTCGCGGCAACGGCCGCGTCCTTTATCCGGGCAAACCGCTTCCGCACTTCAATGAAGTGGACGAGTGCGCCGGCCTGGACGCGCTGGTCACCAACCGCATCTGGTCGCACCTGGGCTTTGCCCCCGAAACCACGCTGCACGATGTGCGCTACGGTGAAGAATTCAAGGGCGAGTTCGTGTGGGTCTTTGAGATCTCCGGCGCGGTTCCTCCGGCGCACCTGATCGGCGGCTACGCCGGCACGGTCAGCGAACGCCAGCCTCCCATGTACTTCCGGCTGGGCGGCGGCACCATCAAGGGCGTGAGCAAGCCGGGCGAGATCGTCTGGAGCCGCGTCTACGTGGAGCCGGGCGCGCTCAAGGTCGATATCGGGCGCGGGAAGGTGGTCGAGCTGCCGAAAGAGGAGACGGAGCGCCGCTGGAGCATCACCACGCCGCAGTGGCCGATGATGCACGCGGTCACTTACGGCGTGGGCCGCGACCAGTTGATGGCGCAGCACAAGTCGAACCACATTCAGGTTGTCTACGCGCCCGACGCCGAGGCGGCCAACCGCGCGCTGGCCGTGAAAGCGGCCATGTTCCGCGATCTGGGGCTCGCCGTAAACATCTGCGGTACAAATCACGGGCTGCAGTAGCCATCTCATGACCGATCACAGACTGGTTCCGCGGCAGCACCTGGTTCCGTTTCTGCTGGTGACGGCACTGTTCTTTCTGTGGGCCATCCCCCACAACCTGAACGACGTCCTGATCCGGCAGTTCATGAAGTCGTTTGAGATCACCCGTCTCAAGGCGGGCTTGATTCAGTCGGCCTTCTACTTGGGATACTTCGCCCTGTCCATGCCGGCGGCGCTCATCATGCGGCGGCGAGGCTACAAGTTCGGGCTGGTAGTGGGGCTATTCCTCTACGTCGCCGGGACGCTGTTGTTCTGGCCGGCCGCGATTGTGGGCCAGTACGGATTCTTCCTTCTGGCGCTGTTTGTGATTGCCGCGGGGCTGGGATTCCTGGAAACGGGCGCCAACCCGTTCATCGCGCAATTGGGCGATCCAGCGACCTCGGAGCGCCGCCTCAACTTCTCCCAAGCATTCAATCCCCTGGGCGCGATCAGCGGCGCACTCATCGGAACGGTATTCATCTTCTCCGGAGTCGAGCTGAACAAGCGGCAGATCGGCGTGATGAAGGCCGCCGGCACATACCAGGCTTACCTGCATCACGAGACGCTGCGGGTGATCCGGCCCTACATGGTGCTGGCCGGCGTCGTCTTCGTGCTGGCGCTGCTGATGATCCGGACGAAGTTCCCGCAGGTGGGTAGCGAGGGCGCCGCCGAAACCGCTTCCGGACGCGGCTTCCGCGAGCTCTTCCGGTTTCCGCATTACGTGACGGCGGTCATCGCCCAGTTCTTCTACGTGGGCGCGCAGGTGGGCACCTGGAGCTACTTCATCCAGTACATTCAGGCGTACACGCACCAGCCCGAGAAGGTCGCGGGGTATTTTCTGAGCGGAACGCTGGTCGCCTTCTGCGTCGGCCGGTTCACATCGACCTACGCGATGAAGTTCATTCGGCCGAGCCTGCTCATGGGCGCGTTCGCGGTGGCCAACGTGGGCCTGTTGGCGATCGCCGTCCTGCTGCCCGGCTGGATTGGCCTGTGGGCCATCTTCCTCACCAGCTTCTTCATGTCCCTGATGTTCCCGACCATCTTCGCGCTGGGAATCAAGGGGCTAGGACCCGATACGAAAATCGGCGGCTCGCTGCTGGTCATGGCCATCGTGGGCGGGGCGGCATTTACCCCCATCATGGGACTTATTTCGGATGCCACCGGCAGCATGGCGACGGCCATGCTCGTGCCGCTGGTCTGCTACGTGTTCATCGCCTGGTACAGCTTCGTGGGATCGCGGCTCGGAACTCCGGCTCTTGCGGCTGTTCAACGGGAGGATTGAAGTTGCGGCGCCGCCCAGGCTTTCATCCGGCCGCGGCCCGTATCCTCGGCGTCTCGGGCGCCGACAGGTACTCCGTCTTCTCTCGAAGTTCCTTCAGCTTACGTTCCAGCCTGAGCCGCTCGCCCAGGTTGTAGACCTTCGACAGCAGTTTGCGCGCCTCGGCGCACGTTTTTTCGGCGCCTGCCCAGTGCCAGTCCGCGGAGCGCGCCAGTTCCAGGCCGCGGTCCAGCGCGCGATCGATGAGTGCGACCAGTTCCCGATCCGTTCTTGCACGGAGTTGTTCGAGTTTTGAAGTAGCGCCCATACGGGTTCACCCAATTGAAACAATCGCCCAGATTCAGGATGTGACTGCGTTCTCCCAGTTAGACGAGTCTCGATGCGAAAACGTTCGCACGATCCGCGCCGTTTAATGATGGCAAGCTACGCGCAGGGGCCTGCGCTATGCTCTGCTCATGGCTCTCCGATTGCTCACGCTCCTCCTCCTGCTCTCGGTGCTACTGGCCGCCCAGACGCAGCCCGCACCCCCCGTGCTCAGAATCCCGCCCGGCGCGCAGGCCGGTCCGGGATTCAACGCGGAAGCCGCCACCAGGGCCTACCTCGCGACACAGACCCCGGAGCAGAAAGCCCGCTCCGACGCCTATTTCGAGGGCGGCTACTGGCTCATGCTCTGGGACTTCCTCTACAGCGCCGCCATTTCCATCCTGCTGCTGGCGACGGGCCTCTCGCGCCGCATGCGTGAGGCCGCCGAGCGCATCGTGCGGCGGAAGCCGCTTGTCACCTGGCTCTACTGGGCGGAGTACTCGGTTGCGGTGTTCGTTCTCGGATCCCCGCTCGTGGTCTACGAAGAGTTCTTGCGCGAGCGCCAGTACGGGCTGATGAACCAGACCTTCGCCGCCTGGTTCGGCGACCAGGCAAAGGTCCTCGCCCTCACGGTCGCGCTGGGTGGCCTCATGGCGATGGCGCTCTTCGGCATCGTCCGCCGCCTGCCCAGAACCTGGCACATCTGGGGTGCCGCGGCCACCATTGTGTTCCAGATGCTCTTCATCCTCATATATCCGGTGTTCGTCGCACCGATGTTCAACAAGCACACGCCGCTCGGAGACGCTCGCATTCGCGAGCCCATCCTGCGCCTGGCGCGCCAGAACGGAATCGCGGCCACAGAGGTCTACGAGGTGGACGAGTCGCGGCAGAGCAAGCGCGTAAGCGCCAACGTCAGCGGCCTTCTGGGCACCCAGCGCATCTCGCTCAACGATAACCTGCTGCAGCGCTGCTCGCCCCAGGCCGTCCTGTCCGTCATGGGCCACGAGATGGGGCACTACGTGCTCAACCACGGATACAAGATGATGGCCTTCGTGACCATCCTCTCGCTGGCCTTCTTCGCGCTGTTGCGCTGGGGACTCGCGTGGTCGCTGGCGCGCTGGGGCGGCGGGTGGGGGATTCGCGACGTGGGCGATCCGGCGGTCTTGCCGCTGGCGATGCTGATCCTGTCGGTCCTCCTCTTTCTAGGCACTCCCATCGGCAACACGCTGACGCGCACGCAGGAATACGAGGCCGACATCTTCGGTCTCAACACCGCCCGCCAGCCCGACGGCGAGGCGGAGGTGGACATGCTGCTGGGCGAATATCGCAAGCTCGATCCGACGCCGCTCGAGGAGTTCCTTTTCTACGATCATCCGAGCGGCCGCACGCGCATCTACGCGGCCATGCGCTGGAAGGCCGAGAACCAGTGCCTCGGCGACGCCGTCAACCCCTGCAGCCGGTGACCACGCGATGACGCTCCTATTCATCCTCAACGATCACCCTTATCGGTCCGAGCGCAACTACAACGCTCTGCGGCTGGCGACGGCACTGGCGGCCGGCCAGGACAACACGGTGAACGTCTTTCTCATCGGCGACGCGGTCCATTCCGCCGTAAGCGGCGAGGCCGTGCCCGAGGGCCGGGACGACATCCCCTGGATGCTGGCGCGATTCTCGGCCGGCCATCGGAAGGTCGCGGTCTGCCGCACGTGCCTGGATCGACGCGGCATCCCCGAGGATGCGCTCATCGACTGCGCCTACCGCAGCTCGCTCGACGAACTGGCGCGCTGGACGGGGGAAGCCGATAAGGTGCTGGTATTCTGAGGTCATGCCGCGGCACAACTACTCGACCAATAGCCCCTGGGAGCCCATTGTCGGCTACTCGCGCGCCGTGCGCGTGGGCAACCAGGTTTTCATCACAGGCACCACCGCGATCGGGCCCGATGGCAAGCTGGTAGGCGCGGGCGACGCCTATGCGCAGACCGTGCAGATCCTCCGCAACATCGAAGCGGTGCTGGCCCGCGCCGGAGCCGCGCTGCGGGACGTCGTGCGCACGCGCATCTTCGTCACCGACATCGGCCGCTGGCAGGAGATCGGCCGCGCCCACCATGAGTTCTTCGGCGACATCCGCCCCTGCGCGACCATGGTCGAGATCCGCCGGCTTATCGATCCCGAGATGCTGGTCGAGATCGAAGTCGACGCGGTGGTGGAATAGGCGCTGCGCTAGAATCGACCCATGCGCATTCGCTCCTCCGTGCTCTCGTTCGCAATCTGTCTGACCGCCTGGGCGCAGCCCTACCAGGTGAAAGTCGAGAACAACGTCCCGGCCACGATGCGCGATGGCGTGGTGCTGATGGCAGACGTCTACCGGCCGATGGCGGACGGCAAGTTCCCGGTGCTTTTGCAACGCACGCCGTACAACCGGACGGGCGGCTCGGGAGCCCACGTTGACGTTGCCTCGCACGGCTACGTGGTCATCGTTCAGGACACGCGCGGCCGCTACCAGTCGCAGGGGACTTTCTACCCCTTCCGCTACGAGAGCCAGGACGGCTACGACACGGTGGAGTGGGCCGCGGCGTTGCCGTACTCGAACGGGCAGGTGGGAATGTTCGGCGGTTCCTACGTCGGCGCCACGCAGATGCTGGCGTCGATCGCCAGGCCGCCGCACCTGGTTTCGATCTTCCCTTACGTCACCGCGTCGGAATACTACGAAGGCTGGACCTATCAGGGCGGCGCGCTGATGCAGTGGTTCACCTCCTCCTGGGCCACCGGGCTGGCCGTAGATACGGTGACACGGCAGGTGGCGGAGACGGGCGACGCAAAGAGCTGGGTGACGCAGCTCCCGGTGGACGCCTATCGCCTGATCGCGCTGCCGGGCGCGGGCGTTGCACCTTACTTCCGCGACTGGGTCGCGCACGAGCGCGACGACGACTACTGGCGGCCGTGGAAGATCTCCGATCACTACGGCGAGATGACGGTGAAGGCGCTCCACTCGGGCGGCTGGTACGACCTGTTCCTGAAGGGCACGATTCAGAACTTCATCGGCATGCGGCGCACCTCGCCCTCGTCGGCCGGCCAGCGCCTGCTGCTCGGCCCCTGGGGGCACACCAACACGTCGCCCGAAGGGAAGATCGGCGACTGGGTGTTCGGCAAACAGGCGGTGCTGGACTTCAATCAGATCCTGTTGAATTGGGCCGATTACTCGCTCAAAGGCGTTCAGAACGAGTACGCCACGGGCGCGCCCGTCCGGATTTTCGTGATGGGAGAAAACGTCTGGCGCGACGAGCAGGAGTTTCCGCTGGCGCGCACTCAGTACACGAACTACTACCTGCACCACGGCGCGCTGAGCACTGCTTCGCCGGCCGCGGAGGAAACGCCGGAGGCCTACGAATACGACCCGGCCAACGCCGTGCCGACCATCGGCGGACGCCTGTGCTGTGGCAACAACCAACTTCCGCCTGGCCCGGCCGATCAGCGGCCCAACGAAGGCCGCCCGGACGTCGTGGTGTTCTCAACGCCGCCGCTCGAAAAGGACATCGAGGTCACCGGGTTCATCCACGCGAAGATCTACGCAGAGAGCTCCGCGGTAGACACCGACTTCACAGCCATGCTCACCGACGTGGAGCCATCGGGCTATTCGCGGCTGCTCACCGACGGCATCGTGCGAGCGCGCTACCGCAATTCGACGGCAAAGGCCGAGCCGATCGAGCCCGGCAAGATCTACGAATACGACATCGACCTGTGGGCGACCAGCAACGTGTTCAAGGCTGGCCACCGCATCCGCCTGGCGATCTCGAGCAGCAACTTCCCGCGCTTCGACCGCAATCTGAATACCGGCGAGCCAGCCCTGGGCGCCACGCGCATGGTGAAGGCGCAGCAGAAGCTCTATCACGACACCGCGCATCCGTCGGCGCTGGTGCTGCCGGTGATTCCGCGGTAGGACAGCTTACATTGCCCCGGTTGCGCTATAATTCTCGGGAATTACGGTCCCCAAGATACTGCTTGGCAGAAGATGCCTGTCGGGAGGATAGAGCGTGCTTGGACTTCGGTTGCGCAACTTCTTGAATTTCATGACGTTTCTTGCCGTGTTTGCCAGCTTGGCTGCAGGAGGAGTCACCGACAAAGTGAACCCGCGGCTCGCGCGTGTCATAATCTGTGGCGTGCTGGAGTTTGCCCCAATCACTCTGCTCGTTAGTGCGATTCGCTCGCGCAGATCGGGGATTGCCGTCGTCTACCACCAGCTATCGCGGCAACACCGCGGATATGAGGTCATAACCACCTATAGCCGGGATATCGAAACGAATGGGAAAGCGGCGCACAAGCGTCTCGTGGGCGCGCTCGTCGCGTGTGGAATTGTAACAATCGAGATGATCGTCTTTATCGTGTGACGGCCGCTGGGCCTTATCCCTTGGCTTTCCGAATCTCTTCGACCAGCGCCGGCACCACTTCGAACAAATCGCCCACGACGCCGTAATCGGCCACCTCGAAGATGGGCGCGTTCTCATCCTTATTGATAGCAACGATGGTCTTGGAGCCTTTCATCCCGACCAGGTGCTGGATGGCGCCGGAGATACCCACGGCGACGTAGAGCTTCGGCGCGACGGTCTGGCCGGAGCTGCCCACTTGGCGCTCCATCGGCAGCCAGCCATTGTCGCAGATCGGCCGCGAGGCGGCCAGTTCGCCGCCGAGCGCCTGCGCCAGTCGCTCGACCACCGCGATGTTGTCCTTCTCCTTGATGCCACGGCCCACCGAGACGATGATCGCGGCCGCGGTCAGGTCCACGCCGCGCTGCGATTCGCGAAACGGCTCGCCGGGCTGGGTCCGTATGGCGCCGGCGCCCAGTTCCGGCGCGAAGGATTCGACCGCGGCCCGCCCCTGTTCCAGCAAGTCCGCGCGGTAGGCGCCGGCCTGAATCGAGGCGAAGTTCGGCGCCGCGGAAGCGAAGCGCACGTCCGCGTTCAGCTTGCCCTGGAAGAGCTGGCGCACCAGGACTGGCCGGCCTTCCTCGATGCGGTGCCCGACGGCGTCGCTCACCAGGACTCGGCCGAAACGCGTGGCCAGCTTGGGAGCGAAGTCGCGCACGCGGTAGGTGTGCGGCAGCAGCACCAGTTCGGGCTTCGCGCTGCGGACCAACTGCTCGAAGGCCGCCGTGTAGGCGTCGGCGGTGTAGCGGGCCAGCAGCGGATGATCGAGCGCATAGACCTTCTCGATGTTGTAGGCCGCGGCTTCGGCCGCGAGCGCGGCCACTTGATCGCCCGCCACGGCCGCCGAGACGGGCTGGCCCAACTCGCGGCCCATCTGCACGGCCGCGGCCAGCGTCTCGAAGGACATGCGGTTCCAGACGCCGCCGCGCTGTTCGAGGATGACCAGGATGCTCATAGGACGCGCGCTCCGAATTTGAGCCGCTCGACCAGCTTGGCGGCGGCTTCCTGGGCGTTGCCGGTGAGGATCTCGGTCTGCTTCGTCTTGTGCGGAGCGTAGACGCGCGAGATCTCCACGGCGGGCGCCGCGGATGTTGCGATGTCGGCGGCGGCGACGCGCCGAATTTCTTTCGTCTTGGCTTTCTTGATGCCCATCAGCGTGGCGTAGCGCAGCCTAGTGATGCCGGATTGAATGGTCAGCAGCGCCGGCAGCGGAATCTCGATGTTCTCGAACCAGCCTTCTTCGAGCTCGCGCTTCACGCGGATCGAGCCATCGAGTTTCTCGACCTGCATGATGATGGTGGCGTGCGGCAGGCCGAGCAGTTCGGCCAGCACCACGCCGGTCTGGCCGTAGCCCAGGTCGTCCGATTGCAGCCCGGTCAGGATCAGGTCGGGCTTCTCCGGTTCGAGAGCGCGCGCCATCAGGCCTGCGAGGCCGAGCGTGTCCCGGTGGCCCAGGTTCTCCTCTTCGATGTGTATGGCGCGGTCGGCGCCCTTGGCCAGGGCTTCGCGAATGGATTGGGCGGCGCCGGGCGGGCCCGCCGTCAGCACCACCACCTCGCCGCCATGCTTCTCCTTGAGTTGCAGCGCCGCTTCCAGTGCGTAGGCGTCCGGCTCGTTGATCTCGAAAGCCAAGTCGCTCTCGTCGATCCAGCGGCCGGAGGCGTTGGTACGCAGCACGGAATCGCGGGCCGGGACCTGCTTCAGGCCGACAATGATTTTCATGGGGATTCGCTTTCAGTGTACGCCGGAAGTGGGGCGGACGCTTCGGAGGTTTTTAGTTGGCGGGATCGGGCCCACTCTCTTGCTATAATACGAGTCCCAATGCCAATTCTGGACATACAAGCGATCAAGGAGATCCTTCCTCATCGCTACCCGTTTCTCCTGGTCGACCGGATCATCGAACTCGAAGCCGAGCGCATCGTCGGCATCAAGAACGTGACCGGTGACGAGCCGTTCTTCCAAGGCCATTTCCCCGGCTTCCCGGTCATGCCGGGCGTGCTCATCGTGGAAGCGATGGCGCAGGTCGCCGGCGTCCTTATCCTGCAAGGGATGGGCTCCCAGAAGGCCGTCTTCCTGGCCTCCATCGAGCAGGCCAAGTTCCGGAAGCCGGTCGTCCCCGGGGATCAGCTCCGCATCGAGATGAAGGTCGCCAAGCGGAAGTCGTTCGTCGCGAAGATGTACGGCACGGCCACCGTGGATGGCGTGGTGGTGGCCGAAGCCGAGGTCATGTGCAAGCTCGCGGGCGTGGGTCCGGCAACGCAGCCCACGCCGGAATCCTGACGCCGCCCGATGCCTGTCCATCCGACCGCGATCGTCGACCCCAGCGCCCGCATTGCCGAGAGCGCCGAAATCGGCCCCTACTGCAACATCGGCGCGGAGGTCGAGATCGGCGCGCGCACCCGCCTGATGGCGCACATCTTCATCGAGGGCCCGATCTCGATCGGTGAAGACAACGTCTTTTTTCCGTACGCGAGCGTGGGCGTCGCACCGCAGGATTTGAAGTACAAGGGCGAGCGCTCGGAAACCCGCATCGGCAGCCGCAACCGCATCCGCGAGTTCGTTACCATCCATCGCGGCACCCAGGGCGGCGGCTTGGTCACCTCGATCGGCGACGATAACCTGCTGATGGCCTACGTCCACGTGGCGCACGATGTCCGCATCGGCAGCCACACCATCATCGGGAACGGCGTGGGCTTCGCGGGCCATGTCACGGTGGGCGACTGGGCGGTGATCGAGCCGATGAGCGGCGTTCACCAGTTCTGCCGCGTCGGCCGCCATTCCATCGTCGGCGCGGGAACCATCGTTACGCAGGACGTGATGCCGTACTCGATGACCGTCAGCGAGCGCGAGGTGAAAACCTTCGGCGCCAACCGCATCGGCCTGGAGCGCCGCGGCTTCTCCGCCTCCGCGCGCGATGGCCTGCACAAGGCCTTCCGCCTGCTGACGCGGGGCGGCCTCAATACCTCGCAGGCCATCGAGCGCATCCGCGCGGAAGTCCAGCCCGGCACGGAAATCGACGAGTTGATCGAATTCATCGTCTCTTCCGAGCGCGGCGTGATCAAATGACCCGCTACGGCCTCATCGCGGGGAACGGCCGCTTCCCCATCTTGGCGCTCGAGACGGCACGCAAGCTCGGGCACGAAGTGGTGGTGATCGCGATTCAAGAAGAGGCCTCCAAGGAAGTGGAAGCGCTGGCGGCGCGCTGCCACTGGGTGTCACTCGGTCAGCTTGGCCGCCTCATCGAGATCCTCAAAGAAGAGGGCCTTTCCGAGGTCGTGATGGCCGGGCAGGTGAAGCACGCCAGGCTTTTCTCCGGAATCGTGCCGGACTGGCGTCTCATCAAGTTGCTGGCTTCCCTGCCCCAGCGGAACACCGACGCGCTGATCGGCGGCATCGCGGCGGTGCTCGAAAACGAAGGCATTCACCTCGCCGATTCGACCGCGCTGCTCAAGCCGCTCGTCGCGCGCCAGGGCTCGCTGGCGAAGCGCAAGCCCACCAAGGACGAGCTGACCGACGTCGAATACGGCCGGCGCGTCGCCAATGCGCTGGCAGGCTTCGATATCGGCCAGAGCGTGGCCGTGTGCGAGGGCACGTGCGTGGCCGTCGAAGCGATGGAAGGCACCGACGCCATGCTGCGCCGCGCCGCCGGTCTGGTCAACGGCCGGCCGCTGCGCCTGGTCAAAGTGGGCCGCCGCCGCGCCCATCTCCTGTTCGACGTTCCCGTGGTGGGCCTCGACACTATCCCGGTGATGGTCGAAACCGGGACCTCCATACTGGCCGTGGACGCCGGCCGCACGCTCCTCCTCGACCGCGAGGAGATGCTCCGCCAGGCCGATGCCTCCGCCATCGCCGTCGTCGGCTTCCCGCCCGAAGACTGAGCGGCCTCGCCGGGTGCATACTAATACCCAGGGGGGCAGTGAGCCTGGGAATCCATATGCGACGCAGCGCTCCGTTTCTGCTGTGCGCGCTCCTGGCTTGCTCTCTCGCACTCGCGGCCTCGAAAGATGAGAAGAACCCCGACCGGATCGGGAACCGCGACGTCGGCAAGGGGCTCAACTTCTACTCGCTCGATCGGGAGATAGCGCTGGGCAGGCAGATGGCGCAAGAGGTCGAGCATGCCGCTAAGCTCGTCACCGACCCGGTTGTTTCGGAGTACGTCAACCGCCTCGGGCAGAACCTGGTCCGCAACTCGGACGCCAAGGTTCCCTTCACCATCAAGGTGATCGACTCCGACGATGTCAATGCGTTCGCGCTCCCGGGCGGCTTCTTCTTCGTCAACACCGGCCTCATCCTCAAGGCCGACGATGAAGCCGAGCTCGCGGGAGTCATGGCGCACGAGATCGCTCACGTCGCCGCCCGGCACGGCACCCGCCAGGCCACTCGCGGCGAACTGCTCAACTACGGCAGCATTCCCCTGATCTTCGCGGGTGGTTGGGTCGGCTTCGCCATCCGGGAAGCGGCCGGGGCCGCCATTCCGCTCGGGTTCCGGAAGTTCTCGCGCGGGATGGAGTCGGAGGCCGACATGCTGGGCCTGGAGTATATGTACAAGACCGGTTATGACCCCACCGCGTTCGTGGATTTCTTCGAGAAGATCGAGACGCTCGAGAAACGCAAGCCAGGTGCGGTCTCGAAGGTTTTCGCCACGCATCCGCTGACGGACGACCGTGTTCGCGCCGCGCAAAAAGAAATTCAGGAGGACCTGAAGCCGCAGCCCGAGTACGTGGTGGATACCTCCGAGTTCGAAGCCGTCAAAACCCGCCTGCCGATGCTTCAGAACCGCCGCAAGGTCCCCGACAAGGACCCGAACACACCCACGCTCCGCCGCGCGCCGCACAGCGGCACGGACGACGGCGACCAGGACAGCCCTCCCACCTTGAAGCGCCATGACTGAAGCCGACGTGTACGCTTTCATGACGGGATTCAAACTGGGCGTGCTCGGCACGATCGGCCCTGCCGGCTCTCCACAGGCTGCATTGGTGGGGATCGCCGTCACGCCGCAGCTAGAGATCGTCTTCGATACGGTACGAAGTTCTCGCAAGTACGCGAATCTCGTCTCCAGGCCGGCCTGTTCTTTCGTAGTCGGCTGGGCGGGCGAGCAAACGGTCCAATGCGAGGGTGAGGCCGAAGAGCTCCAACCGCCGGATTTGGAGCGGTATCGGGGAATCTACTTCCAAGCGTGGCCCGACGGCCCGGCGCGAATGAGCTGGCCGGGCATCGTCTACTTCGTCGTGCGGCCCGCGTGGATCCGGTACAGCGACTTCGACCGGGACCCGCCATTGATCCAGGAGTTCAGTTTCGGAAGTCGCCGGCAACCTTAATGAGTCACCGCCTCGGGACTCACCCTGATGCCGCCCCTGTCGAATTCGAAGTGCAGCAACCATTCGTTTGGGCCGGACGGCGTGAAGGCCCACTTCCGGGCGGCCTCCAGGGACTTCCCGGCGAAGTACCGGCTCGGACCCGGAGAGGCCAGTTCCGCATCCGCCACGCCGCCGGCCGGATCGACACGGATCTTCACGCTGACCTTGACCTTGCCTCGTATGCTGCGCTGCGCCGCGGGAAGCACCTCGGGCAGCACCCGACGAAGGACTCCGCCGGACGCAAGGGCGGGCGCGGACGTGTTTGGCTCCTCGGGAGCCGGAGGTGGGGCCGGAACGGCAGCGGCCGGAGATTGTTCCGCCCGCGGAGTCTCGACCAGACCCGTCGCCGGCGTCTTTGACTCCTCGGCAGCCGGAGACGGGGCAGGCGGCGCGGCGGCCGGAGATTGTTCCGCGACGCTCGCCGGCTGCGCCTTCTCGGGCTCCGCCTGACGCCGAACCAGTCTCGGGCCGGCCACGATTGCGGCCGCCACTACGAGTGCAGCCAGTGCGCCATAGAGCCATCGCGTTCCCGTTCCCCGCGGTTTCCCGGCCGGCCGCAACCGGGCCTGAATCTGCGCCACGGTCCATCTGCGGCCAGGGTCGCGCTCGAGACAGCCGCGCACGATGTCGAGGAACGGAGCCGGCAGCTCCGGCGGCAGCGTTGACGGGCACTGCGTGAGGGCTTCCACCAGCGTCACGCCCAGCGACCAGACGTCCGCGGCCGGCGTCATCGCTGCGCCGGTTTCCTCGGGCGCGTCGTACACATCCCGCTCCTCCGGATGCCGCCGCGATTCGCCGGCCGGGCAAAGCCGGTCGCTCGATAGCTTCAGTTGATCGCCAAACGCAAGAAGGTTCGAGGGCCGCACACGGCCGTGCACGAACCCCTGGGCGTGAACGTATGCCAGCGCGTCGAGGGCCGGCTCCAGCACTTCGAGCGCCTCGGCGGCCGACAGCGTGCGCTGGGGAAGCACCTGCGACAGGTCCTCGTCCGCGCGTTCCATCACAACGTAGATCAGCTCGGCGCCGTCCAACTGGCACCGTGCCGCCCGGAACAGCCGCACGAGGTGCGGATGCGACAGCCTGGCAGCCGACTCCCATCGGACAAGCTGGCTTGCCGCATCGTCCGGGCCGGCCTGTACGAGCTTGATTGCAGCTTTGGGGATGGTCTGGTCGTCGGTCGCAGTCGCGAAGACGGCGCTCCCGGCGCCGCCGCCCAGGTACTGCAACAAAGGAAATCGCCCATCGACGAGCCGGCCTTCCCACTCCTTCCAGTTCTCGGTCATCGCTAAGCCAGTACTATACTACGTGCCCCAGCCCGGATGGAACGGCGGGGCGGCCTCCATAAAGTTCTGTCATGTTCTGCCCGCCCTGCAACGTATCTCGCCGCGAGCGCGTCTACCCTTGTTCGGAGCAAACTCACCGAGGGCTGGAGAAGATGTCTTATAAACAACAAGTGCGACTCGCTAACCCCGTTCGCCGTTGCGCGGACCCGCACGAAAAACCGTTCGCCGTGTTGCTGGTCGGCGGCTTCGATACGGATCTCATCGCCTTGCTAGGCATCCTTAACGACACGGATTGGACGCTGCATTGGAACACCTCCCGCGCGGATGCCGTGGAGACTCTGCGGCTCCGGCCTGTGGGCGTCGTTCTCTGCGACCGCGACCTTCCCGACGGGGACTGGAAGGACGTCCTCGCCGCCAGCACGTCGCTGGCCAGTCCGCCGCCCGTGATCGTGACCGCCCGCTTCGCCAACGAACGGCTGTGGGCGGAGGTGCTGAGCCTGAACGGATACGACGTCTTGACGAAGCCGTTCGATGCCGACGAGGTGATGCGCGCAATCAGCCTGGCGCTGGAGTTCTCGAACACCGGAACGTCGGCGGCGTAATACCCGTGCAGTTCGTGGCGCGGGCTTCAGCCTGCCGTGTCGGCACTCGTGCCGACACCGTGGCCCGAAGGTACACTTTTCGCTCAGGGCTGCGCCGGAGCCTCCGGCCCGCCGCCAATGGCTTCGCCGGTAACCACCAGCTCGACGCGGCGGTTCTTGGCCCGGCCCTCGGCCGTATCGTTCGATGCCACCGGCTGCGTCTTGCCGAATCCGCGCGAGGTCACCGAGGCCTCGGGCACGCCCTGCTGCACCAGGAAGTCCCGCACCGAGGAAGCGCGGTGCTCGGAGAGCGTTTGGTTGTACTCGTCGCTGCCCACGCTGTCTGTGTGGCCTTCCACCTGCAGGTTCAATCCCGGATGCGCCATTACGATGCCGGAGATCTTGGCCAGCTTCTCGCGGGCGCCCGGCTTCAGCGTGTACTTGCCCGTATCGAAGAGCACGTCCGACATGTTGACGATCAGTCCCCGCGCCGAATCGCGCGTCTGCAAGACCGAGTTGAACTGGTCCAGCAGGCGCTTGCGCAATTCGCCTTTCTCCGTTTCCGCCTGCTGCCTGGCGCGCTCGGCGTCCTCGGCCTGCTTGCGCGCGCGTTCGGCGTCGGCCTGCGCCGCTTGCTGTTGGACCTGGGCAGCGGCGCGGGCCGCTTCCGCTTCGGCCTGCGCTCGAGCCGCCTGCTCCGCGGCCAGACGCGATTTCTCCGCTTCCGCCTGCGCCGCCTGTTGCTGCATCAGGGCGGCGGCGCGGGCTGCGTCGGCCTCGGCCTTCTCCCGGGCCGCGCGCTCGGAGGCAAGCTGTGCTTCCAAGCGAGCTTTTTCCGACGCCTCGGCTTGCGCTTTGGCCTGCGCTTCCCGCTCCGCGGCCGCCTGGCGCTCCTGCGCCAGGCGCTCCTCTTCGCGGCGCTTCATGGTGATGATGCGCGCGTCTTCGGCGGTCTGTACGGCTTCCCTGGCGGCGGTCTCGATGGCCTTCTTCTCCTTCTTCTGCGTCAGGCCGGTCTCCGCCGACTGGAGAAGCTGGGCGGCTTTCTGGTAGCTCTCCGCGGCATAGCGCTCCGCGCCGGCCGCCTTGACGATCTGCACCGCGTTCCGCGCTTCCAGCAGGCTCAGCGGAACCCCCGAGCTCACCGCCGGAGGCTCATAGCCGGCCTGAACGGTGGTCTCGTACTGCCCCCGCTGGAGCAGATCGAACTTGGCGTCGATCTCCTCGACCTGGCCGGCGGTGTCCGGCCGCACCACGTTCTCCATCACCACCACCTCGCTCGGCTGCGACACCGCGAAGTATGGCTCGGCGGTCACGATGAGCGCGAAGGCCTGCAATTGCTCGGTGACATCCACCTTGCTCTTCTGGCCGGCCAGCAGCAGCTCGCCCAGGTTGTCCGCGCGCCCTTCCGGCGTGATGGCCCACAGCACATAGGTCAGGAATCCCTGCCCGAAGCGGGACGCGGGCTCGAGCTTTTCGAACTGCGCCTGGATGCGGATCGCTCCGCGCTTGCTCTCGACCCGCGCTTCGCCGCGAGCCTGCGATTGCAGAACCGTGCCCCGGAAGTCGATCCGGGTGGGCCCGCTCAGGTGGCGATAGTTGATGGCCTTGGTGGTACGGACCACCAGCGTGACCCGCGACAAGGGGCCCGATTCGCGCTTCTGCTCCGGTGCGGGCGCCTGCGCCACCGCAACCACTGCCATTCCAGTTACCGCGAGAAACAGCCCTGCCAGTTTCATGGGACTCATCATACACCCCTCGCTCAACCCAATGTCATCCGCTCGACGAACACTTCCTGGAACTCCGGCATAGCTGCCAGCTCGATGTGGCGCGTCCGCCGCAGCAACCCTTCGACGATCCCATCGCGCCGCGACGGCGAAAGCAGCAGCATGCGAGTCCCGCGTAGCGCGGTGTTCCCCGCCGGTTTCACATCGACGGCCCCCGCCGGCACGAGGCCGATGCGCCGCGCGCTTTCGGTGCGGATGTAGTTCCCGAACGCACCGGCCAGCAGCAGGCGAGGAAGCCCGGCGCCGCTCTGGCGAACCAGAATATCGAGCCCCGCCCGGATCGCGCCCTTGGCGAGTTGCAATTCCCGAATGTCGGATTGGACCAGCGCCACGCCGTCGAGAGCGATCTCCGCTCGTCCGCCGGTCATCCGGCCGCGCTCGTCGATCCAGCCCAGGTCGAGCGCGGCCGCGGCCGCGTCCACCACTCCGCTGCCGCAAATGCCGCGTGCCGATCCGCCGCCGATCACGTGGCACCGCAACTCGTCTCCGTCGCGCGACACGCGATCGATGGCGCCCGCGCCGGCCCGCATTCCATTGCGGATCCGCCCGCCCTCGAAGGCCGGACCCGCGGCCGTCGAAGCGCACCGTATCCCATCCCGGCAGCCGACCGCAATCTCGCCGTTGGTCCCCAGGTCGAGCAACGCCAGCGATGCGTCCGATTCGCCGATCCCAGCCGCCACCAGGCCCGCCAGCAGATCGCTTCCCACAAATCCTCCGATGCACGGCAGAAACCTGACGCCCAGCTCGATCGGCACGCGCCACTCCAGCTCCACCGCTTCGAACCGGCATCCCGCCAGCGCCGGAGACCGGAACGGCACGCGCGAGAGCGGCTCGACATCCTGGCCGCAGAACAAATGGTGCATCACGGTGTTGCCCGCAATCAGAACTTCGCGCAGCACCCGGCCCCCGGCCAGATCCGCAACCATCGCGCCCAGTGACCGGCGTATGAGCCGACGCAGCACTCCCGGCTGCTCGATCTCGAACTGAACGCGGCTCATGACGTCGGCGCCGTGGCGGCACAGCGGATTGAGCGCGGTTTCCACCGCGATGATGTCCCCGCTCGCCAGATCCACAAGCTGTGCCACCAGCGTAGTGGTCCCGAGATCGATCGCAATCCCGAAACCCTCCGCCGGCTCCAGCGCCAGTCTGGTCTCGTCCGTCAACACGTGCACCGACCACTGCTCTATCTCCACCACCACCGGCCCGCTTGCCCCGGCGCGGCAGGCCAGCCGCCACCCGTTCGCCAGCTCTTCGCTCGAAAGCACTGCCCCCATCTCGGCCGTGATCGGCACGTCGCCTTCGACCACTCGGATCTTGCATCCGCCGCAGAGAGAGTCGCCGCCGCAGGGAAACTCGACTCCACGCTCGAAGAGCAGATCGCGTAGATCTTCGGGCCGCGGCGGATCGAGACGGATTCGTTCAGGCATGGTGCGTTTGTGCGTAGCGCGCCATCGCGAGGACGTTCTCGCGGGGCGTTCCGCGCGGAACTTCGCAGCCGGCGCCGACGATGTACCGCATTCCGGCCTGCCGATGGCACTCCGCCAGGGCCGCCTCGATCGAATCCGGCGAGCCATCGCGCAGCACGCGCACCGGATCGATGTTCCCCAGCAGCATCTGCTCGGAGCCCATCGCCGCCCTGGCTTCATCGAGCGGCGCTAGAAAGTCGAGGTCCACGATATCCGCGCCGGTCTGGCTCATCCCGCGCAGAATCCTGCGCGTGTTGCCGCAGATGTGTAGCCGTACCAGACACCCCATGCCGCGGATCGCCCCCACCAGCTTGCGCTCCTGGTCGAACACGAATTTCTCATAAAACCGCGGACCGATCAGCGACGCCGCCGCGTCGCCGATCCCGATGAGGCTCGCCCCGGCCGCGACCTGCGCGCGTGCGAACTCCGTCTCCATGGCCACGACGAACGCGAATAGGTCCTCGACGAACCCCGGGGCGTCGTAGAAATCGAGCATCAGCGTACTGAGGCCGCGCAAATCGGCGGCCATCGCGCAGGGGCCCTCCACCCAGCCTTCCACGATCTTGTCCGCACCCGCCCGGCCGGCCAGTAGCGCGACACCCTCCACGCGGTCGCGCATTCGCCCCGGCGCGGTCAGGTCCGGAAGGCGCAGCGTGCAAAAGCGGGCCTTGTCCGCCAGCAGCGCCTGGCTCTCGACAATCGCCGGCGGCTGATCGTCGAAGTACTGGACCACGGCGCCCAGGTCCGCCGCCTCCCGCGCCGGATCGGAGATCGCCGAAACATAGTCGAAGCCGTACTCTTCCGCCGTGCGCACTTGTGCTTCCGCGAGCCGCGCATGATCGGTAACGTAGTCACGATAGCGTATGCCGGCCGTGTCCGCGGCGAACATCATCGTGATCGGCATCAGCGGCAGATGATCGGTCGCCACGCCGGACAAGGCCGCCAGCACGCGTCCCTTCCCGGTCATGAACCGTCCCTCTCGGCGCGAAGGATCGCGTCGTCGTAGCAGGCCACGATGCGCCATCCCGGCTCCACAACCAGGAACTCCTCGGGATTCCAATCGCCTGCCACCAAGGCGCGAAAGAGCCTCAGGCTCCCGGCGAGTTTCGCGAATGACCAGCCCCGCTCCCTTGCCTCCTGGCGGGCCTGTTCCTCGAAGCGGCCATCCGGCTCCAGGCCCGTCTCGATGTACGTCAATTGCGTGTACGCCTGCTGGTAACGATTGAGCTCATCGAAGAGATAGCGCCCGTTCTCCTCGCCGTACTGGCGCACGAGTTCTTCGAGCTCGTAGCCCACCCCGGTCCTCCGTTGCGCCAGTTGCTCGAGCGTCGATCCGCGCTCCAGCCAGCCGGTGGAGCGATAGTATACGCCCGGGTGCGCGTCGAAGTACTCCTGGTAACGCCGCCGGCTGCCCAGCAGCAGCGCGATGCAATCGTGGGCCCGCGGCGCCACCAGCGGAAGCGAACGCGCCGCCAGGCCGTCGAGTCCGTTGCCGCACAGCGCGTAGCCGAGCAGCACCGCCGAGTACGCCGCGCCGTCCACGGCATCGATCCTCCGCTGCAGTTCCGTCCGCATGCCGGCGCCCCCGCGGTCGTGCAACCCCTTCGGCAGGAACTCGACATCGATCACGTGCGGCGCCCTCGCCACCGCATCGCACAGTTCGCGATACAGGACCTCGCAGCCGATCAGCTTGAAACGCATGCTCCGGCCCGCTTCGCCAGCGCGCGGATGAACTCCGGGCTCGTTCCGCAACAGCCGCCCACAAAGGACGCCCCCGCCGCCAGCAACTCCATCGCGCTCGCGGCGAAATCCTCGGGCGACGCGGAATACAGAACCTGGGCGTCCACCACTGCCGGCAGCCCCGCGTTCGGCTTCAGCCACACCGGCAGGTCGCACGCGGCGCGGAGTCGCCGGCAGATTTCCGCAAACGCGTCCGGCCCCGCTCCGCAATTGGCGCCCACGGCAGCGGCGCCTCCCTCCTGGGCCACGCGGGCCGCCTGCTCGGGCGTGGCGCCCGTCATGGTGCGGTCGTGCTTGCGGCCACTGTCGAACGCAAAGGAGACGATGACCGGCAGGCCCGTCTCGCGCGCGGCGGCCAGCGCCAGCGCGGCTTCTTCCACGTCGCTCATTGTCTCCATTACCAGGGCGTCGGCTCCGGCCTCTGCCAGCGCCGCGGCCTGGCGGGCGAACGCGGCCCGCACTTCGTCCGGCTTCACGTCTCCCGTCATCAGCAGTTTCCCGGTCGGACCAATGGATGCAAAGACCAGCGCCTCTCCGGCCGCCGCCTTCCTACTGATCGCGACCCCGGCGCGGTTGAGCGCTTCGGTCGCGCCCTCGAGACCGGAGGCCGCTAGCGCGATCGGATTCGAGCGAAAAGTGTTGGTGAGGATCACGCGGCTGCCCGCCGCGCGGTACGCCACCCCGACTTCCTCTACCCGCTCCGGATGTTCGAGATTCCAGGAGTCGGGCACCTCGCCGGCGGCCAGCCCGCGCTTCTGCAACTCCGTGCCCCAGGCGCCGTCGGTAATGAGCGGCCCGGCAGCCAGCCACTTCGTCACCTGGTTCATGATGCCGCCACAATCTGCCGCGCCAGCGCCACCGCAACGTTGGCGTTCGCGCCGTACCCATCGGCGCCGATCTCGCGCGCATACTGCTCCGTCACCGGCGCGCCGCCGATCAGCACCTTGATCCGGTCGCGGATGCCGGCCTGCCGAAACGCCTCGATGGTCGTCTTCATCGACGGCATCGTCACCGTCAAAAGGGCCGACAGGCACACGATCTGCGCGCCGGTCTTCTGAACCGCTTCGACGAACCTCTCGGCGGGCACGTCCGCTCCCAGGTCGGTAACCTCGAAGCCGCCGCCCTCCAGCATCGAGGAGACCAGGTTCTTGCCGATGTCGTGCAGGTCGCCTTTCACGGTGCCGATCACCACCCGCCCGGCCGGCTGTGCGCCGCTCGCGGCCAGCCGCGGCCGCAGCAACTCCAGCGCGCCCTTCATGGCGCGCGCCGCCAGCAGCAGCTCCGGGACGAAGAAGTCCTCGCACTCGAACCGCTTCCCCGCTTCGTCCATCGCCGGAATCATGTAGCGGTGGATCAGGTCCAAGGGATCCAATCCCTCCTCCAGCGCCTGCCGCGTCAGGGCAACCGAAGCCTTCTGATCCCCGTTCAGGATCGCATCGTAAAGTCCGCCGAATTCACCCATTCAAACCTCCTGTGCCGACCATCCACTCGTCGCCCGTCGCTCGTCGCTCGCCGGCTGTTCCCGAGCAACCATCTTCGCACGCGCCCTCCGCGCCGGTCATCCGCGCCGCTCTCGCAGCCTCAGGTAGCACCAGAGCGGCGAGGCGTGCGCGTGGTCGCCATAGACCCAGCCGCCCGACAATCGAGGCTGTCGCAAGCCGCCCGCCGGCCGGTCCAATACTCACAGAATTTCGCTCCGGGCTGTGCTAGAATCGAGCCCGTCTGGAGGACCCATGATTCCCGAATCTCCCTCATGGCTGGCGGCTGTGGCGTGCGCGCTCTGGCTGCTCGCGGCGCCCGCTTTGCACGCACAGCTATCCCCCGCGGACCGGCGCGCAGCCAAAGAGATGGTGGCCGGCACGCTCTACCTGCGTCTCGACGTGCCGTGCGATTACTACCGAGTGGTCCCCATGCTGGAGGTGTCGCCCGACAGCGCCGACTCGGCGCGCAAGATCGCCGATCTCTCGGAGGCGGACCGCCGTAACGTCTATTGGATCTTCGGCCCCAATGACACCGTCTCATCCATATCCCTCCGCTGGGGCTACAACAGCGTTCGCCTCTGGGGAGAGGACCACCGAACTGAGGTGATGGTCGATTTCGTGCACCTCAAAACCCTCGAGGACTTCAAGAAAGCCTTCGATAGAACTTTTTCCAGGGTGCCGCTCCAGGATGCTCACCCCGAATGGCCCGCGGAGGTCCGCAAAGCCGTTGCCGAGCGCCGGGTGATCGAAGGCATGACGCGAGAACAGGCCGCAGCGGTGGTCGGCACACCGGTGTCGGTCGAGACCTCGAATGCCCAGGGCGTCGAGGTTGAAGTCTGGCACCCCCGTTCGACCAAAGGGGAACACAACGCGGTGAGCACCGGCTTTCCCGCCAGCCTGAGGTTCCAGGGCAGCAAGCTCGTGATGAACGAACCGGCGCCTCCTGGAGCCCCGGCTGGCGCGAAATAGCGGGAACTGGCTTACAGCTTCTGCTCCGCCAGCTTGACGATCTGCTTGGCGAGGCCGTCGCATACGTTTGCGCTCTTCCCGCCGGCAGTGCCGAAGGTCCCTTTGTAGGTTCCGGTGACCTCGGTTTCGAGCTTGACTTCGCCGGATACGGCGTCGGCGAACTTGACCTTGGCCTTGATGCTGGCCTGGCCGGCGCCGAATCCCACTAGACTGCGGGCCGCCCGGCTGCCTTCGTCGACTTCGATCACCGTGCCCGACAGCTTCAGCATTGTTACCGATGCCGCGGGCGCGGTCTCATCCGGGCGAAGGATCTTGGTGAACTTCTTGCTGCCCGCGAAGCGCTTGATGAGGCTGTCAATCATCACTCCCTGGAAATCGGGCGGAAAGTCGATTCCCTTAGCCGCCTCGAATGGCACAAGCTGGATGGTCTCGTATTTGGCCGGCGTTTGCGCCACGGCGACAGCGGCGGCACATAACAACACGGTCACACACACTATGATCCGAGTAAACATCGTTTGGATTTCTCCCTTGCCGGAATTGGTTTTTGGGTACCACCGCGCCATTATCACACAAAACCACGCACAAGTCCGGAACACGAAGAAACCCTTTGGATGCATGCCGCAGACACCATTCCAGGTAGCCCGCTCGCGCGGAGCCCCTCTCGGCTTGGGCAACCTGGGACCTCTCGATGTGGCTGCGTCGTGGGCCAAATGCCGCATGCACCAGGCGGCCAGAAGGCTGGCTGCAGGATCCCTCAGCTCCTCCCGTTGAACTCGCCGACCGCTTCGATCAGGGCGACAACATTCGCGACCGGCGTTCCGGCCTGCACGTTGTGAATGGTATTGAACACGAAACCGCCGCCCGCAGCGAAGATCTCGCAGCGCTCCAGAACCTCGCGGCGCACGTCCTCCGGCGTCCCGAACGGCAGCGTCTTCTGCGTGTCCACGCCGCCGCCCCAGAACACGAGGGCGGAGCCGAAATCGCTCTTCAGGCGCCGCGCATCCATGCCGCTGGCCGAGCACTGCACCGGGTTCAGAATATCGAAGCCTGCATCGATGAACGACGGGATGAACTTCCCCACCGCCCCGCAGCTATGCTTGAACGTCTTCCAGCGCGTGTTCTTGTGGATCCAGCCGTTGATCTCGCGGTAGCAAGGCAGCCACAGTTCGTGGAACGTCGCCACGGAACAGAACGACGAGGTCTGTGTGCCAAAGTCGGTGCCGCAGGTGAACACGGCGTCGAAAGCGTCGTCGCCCACGGCGCCGTGAATGCGCGCCAGGTTCGTCAGCGCATACTCCACCTGCTTGGCGAAGACGCGGTGAATATAGTCGCGGCGCGAGCGCGTCGAAACGTACCACTCCGTTACGTCCCGGATGCCCTTGGGATGCTTGAGAAACGGGGCGGGAACCAGCGCGATGTCGCCCAGCGCGGTTCCCGGCGTGTTCGCGATCACGCCGCGCCCGGTCGAGCGCGCCTCCGCGGCCCGGCCGCGATAGTACCCCAGGTCGTCGTCGGCGATGGGGCCAAACTCTTCGAGATTGTCCGCTGGATCGAGCCGTTCTTCGTCGATCGGTTCCTGGCGAGAGATGCTGTCGAAGAACCACCCGCCCTTGGGCATCCGGCCGCTGGGCGCGACCGAGATATCGCCTTGGGGATACATCAGCAGATCGCCGTTAGCCGCCACGGTCGTGTTGAAGCCGGCGGGCACCGCAAGGTCCATCTCGTTCCACAACCGAAACGGCTTCCAGCCGCGTGCCGGGAATCCGAAAAGCGTCCTCGGCGCCGGGACCCCCGCCACGTCCACGCCCATCGCCTCCGCCAGGTCCTCTTCCACCAGGCCCAACATCTGGTGGGGGTCGTGAACCTTGACCGGCCGTTTCTCGAGCCCGTAGTAGTCGCGCAGCGCGGCCACCACGCTGGCGTGGATTCCGGTCACGCCCGTGGCGCCCAGGTCCATAGGGACCCGGTCTGGCTGTTGGTGGTTGAGCGCAGCGAGCAGACGTTCTCGACGTGTCATAGGATGGGCGCCGGCGCCGCCTCCCATGATATCTCGGAGCGACCGGCGGCCCGTTCCCCATTCATCATATGATATGATTAATTCTGCAAGCCGTGCCTGCCGCCTTTGCCCGCATCGCCGCGCCCGAACGCCTCCATGCCCGCGTCACGCGGACACTCGCCCTCCGCATCCTCTCTGCGGAGCGCGCCGACGAGCAGGTTCTTTTCCCCAATGAGGCGGACCTCTGCCGGCAGCTCGGCGTTAGCCGCACCGTAATCCGCGAGGCCATCAAGGTGCTAGCGGCGAAAGGCATGCTCGATGTCCGCCCGCGCTCCGGCACGCGTGCCCGGCCCCGCTCCGAATGGAACCTGCTCGATCCCGACGTCCTCGCCTGGCAGGCGCTGCTCGCACCCGATCCGCGCGTCTTACGGGATATCTGCGAAGTGCGCCTCTCCATCGAGCCCATCGCCGCCGGATTCGCGGCCTTGCGCGCCACGCCCCAGGAGATCGCCGAAATCCAAGAGCGTTTCGAGGACAAAGAGGCCGCCAGCCCGGAGGAGACCGTCGATGCGGACCTGCGCTTTCATGCGGCGGTCGTCGCCGCTTCCCACAACCCTCTGCTCGAGCAACTCAACGCCGTCACCCGGCAGCCCTTCCGCACGGCTCTCGCCTATACCCGGCGGTTGCGCGCCGCCGAGGCCGTGAGCCTGGCCGCGCACCGCGCCCTGGCGGAGGCCATCCGCCGCCGCGACCCGCTGAAGGCCCGCGCCGCGGCCGAAGAGATCGTCGGTCTGGCGATGGTCGAAGTGGAAGAGGCCATCCGCGCCGGCGCGCGCCGGAAGCCTCGCCCGCGTTTGGAGAACTCTCATGCCCTATGACGCAACTGCACTCGCAGACTGGCAGATCTCGGAAGCCGCCGAGAGGAACATTCCCACTCCCTCCCAGTGGCGGGAACGGCTCGGACTCGAGAACGACGAGGTCATCCCCATGGGCCGCGTCGCCAAGCTCGATTTCCTCAAGATCATCGACCGCCTCAAGAACCGGCCCGACGGCAAGTACATCGAGGTGACGGCCATCACGCCCACGCCGCTCGGCGAGGGCAAGAGCACCACCTCGCTGGGGCTGATCGAGGGGCTCGGGAAGCGCGGCTGCCGAGTGGGCGGTTGCCTGCGCCAGCCTTCCGGCGGCCCCACCATGAACATCAAGGGAACGGCGGCGGGCGGCGGCAACGCCCTGCTCATCCCCATGACCGAGTTCTCCATGGGCCTGACGGGCGACATCAACGACATCGTGAACGCCCACAATTTAGCCATGGTGGCGCTCACCGCCCGCGCGCAGCACGAGCGGAACTACAGCGACGACCAGTTGCGCCGCCTCACCGGCATGCGCCGCCTCGACATCGACCCCTGCCGCGTCGAGATGGGTTGGGTCATCGATTTCTGCGCCCAGGCCCTGCGCTCCATCATCGTCGGTATCGGCGCCCGCTCCGACGGCTACATGATGCAGTCCAAGTTCGGCATCGCGGTCAGCTCCGAGCTCATGGCCATCCTGGCCATCGTGCGCGATCTGGCCGACCTGCGCAAACGCCTGGGAGAGATCACGGTGGCCTACGACAAGCAGGGCCATCCCGTCACCACCAGCGACCTCGAGGTGGCCGGCGCCATGTGCGCCTGGATGCGCAACGCCATCAACCCGACTTTGTGCAGCACCGCCGAATACCAGCCCGTCATGGTCCACGCCGGCCCGTTCGCCAACATCGCGGTCGGGCAGTCCTCCATCATCGGCGACCGCGTCGGCTTGAAGCTGTTCGACTACCACGTCACCGAGAGCGGGTTCGCCGCCGACATCGGATTCGAGAAGTTCTGGAACGTGAAGTGCCGGCTCAGCGGACTCCAGCCGCACGTTTCCGTCCTCACCACCACCGTCCGGGCGCTCAAGATGCACGGCGGCGGGCCCAAGGTGGTCCCGGGCCTGGCCCTCCCGGAAGAGTACCGGCGCGAGAACCTCAAGCTGGCCGAAGCCGGCCTGCCCAACATGCTGCATCATCTCTCGATCATCCGCAGGTCGGGCATTACTCCCGTGGTTTGCATCAACCGTTTTGAAACGGACACTCGGGACGAGATCCGGCTGGTGCGCCGCGCTGCCGAAGCCGCCGGCGCGCGCTGCGCCGTCTCCGACCATTGGGCCAGGGGCGGCGAAGGCGCCCTCGAGCTGGCCGACGCAGTGGTGGACGCCGCCGCCGATCCGGTCACTTTCCGCTACCTCTACCCCATGGAGATGAAGCTGCGCGACCGGGTCGAGCTGATCGCCAAGGATATCTATGGCGCCGACGGCGTGGCCTGGTCTCCCGAAGCCGAGGCGAAAATGAAGAGCCTCGAGTCCGATGCGCGGTATGATGAGTACTCGACGATGATGGTCAAGACGCACCTGAGTCTCAGTCACAACCCGGCCTTCAAGGGCGTGCCGAAACGCTGGATCCTTCCCATCCGGGACGTGCTGGTATACTCCGGGGCGAAGTTTCTGTGTCCGTGCGCGGGCGAAATCAGCCTCATGCCCGGCACGGCGTCCAACCCCGGTTTCCGCCGCGTCGACGTGGACGTTCACACCGGCAAGGTGACCGGGCTGTTCTGAAAGGAGTCGCGTCATGCTGCTGAGCGCGGCGGATCTCTTCAGGGGTCTCGCGCCGGCCACGCTCGAAGCGGTTGCCGCCGTTGCAGCCGAAGAGCGCCGCGAAGCCGGGACCTTCCTGTTCCAGGCCGGGGATGCGGCGGCCGATTTCTTCGTCCTGTGCGAGGGCCGGCTTCGCCTCAGCGTCCATAGCAGCGGAGGCATAGCCCACACCGTCAACCGTCCCGGCGAAACGCTGGGCTGGTCCAGCATGGCCGGATTCGATGCGTACAGCGCTTCGGCCGAGTGCATCGAGCCCTCGACTCTCCTCCGCATTCCGGCCGCGAAGCTCACCGGCATCCTGGAGAGCGATCCGGTCAGCGGCCTCGAATTCTTCCGGCGTCTCGCCCGCTACATCGGCGGCCGCCTCATCGAAAGCTACGGCGCTACGCTTTCCATGCACCCCGAAAAGGGCGCCTTCGGAGGATAGGGTTGCGCCCTGCGACTCCGCGTCCGCGCAGTTTTCCGACGTGGGGCGGACCCCCTGGTCCGCGCCGGACGCCCTCGTCCGGCCTGCCGGAAAGTCGCCCGCAGTGCGTGGCGCACGCACTCGTGCGTGCCGCGTCCCCACTCCTGGGGACGCATGGCTGGTCCGCCCATGCCTGACAACTTCCTCAAAGCCGCTCTCGCCTGGCGTGAATTCGTCTATTCGGCCGAACTGGTCCTCGGCCGGGATCACACCGTGCCCGAGGCCGAGGCCTTCCTGCGCGACGCCGCCCGTGAATTGGGCCCCGTAGAGGTGATCAGCCTCACCGACCTTCCCGGCGGCAATCCGGCCCTGCCGCCCGAAGCGTTCGCCGCCCGGGTCCTCGCGCTCGACCTCACGCCCATCGCCCACCTCAGCGGCAAGGATGGCAACCGCTCGCTCATCGAGGGACGTCTGCACTCGCTCGCGCACCTCGGCGTCGAGAACGTGCTGGCGCTCACCGGCGACGCGCAGAAGGACGGCTTCCAGGGCCGCTCCAAGCCGGTTCACGACCTGGATTCCACCCTGATCCTGGCGTTGATCCAGGCTCTCCGCGGCGGTCTCGAATACCGTCTCGGCTCGCGCATCGTCCGCACGTCTCCGTTCGATTTTTTCCCGGGCGCGGTGGTCAACCCCTTCAAGGTCCGCGAGCCCGATCTGATGATGCAGCTTTACAAGATGCGTCTGAAGATCGCCCTCGGCGCGCGCTTCCTCATCACGCAGCTCGGGTTCAACCTGCGCAAGCTGGTCGAGCTCAAACAGTTCATGGAGTGCGAGGGCCTCGCGGATACGCCGGTGCTGGCGAACATTTACGTGCCCACACCAACCGTCGCCCGCATGATGCAGAGCGGCGAGCTGGCCGGCTGCGTGGTCAGCGCCGATTTCGTCCGCCGCCTCGAAGGCGAGAAGAAGCCCCAGCGCCTCGAGCGCGCCGCGCTGATGGTGGCGGCCGTGAAGGATCTCGGCTTCGCCGGCGCCCACATCGGCGGATTCGGTCTCGTGTACAAGGACTTCGTGACCATCCTCGATCGCGCGGCCGCCATCGGCAAGGACTGGCGCGGCCGCATGGACGATCTGGTCTTTCCCTGCCCCGGCGAATTCTATCTGCTGCCCGCCGGCCCGGACGGCCTGAGCGAGGCCGCCGGCCCCTACCAGACAGGCCTGCACCAGCGGCGTCCGCGCTTGGTCGAGCGCCTCTCGCGCGCCGCGCACCGCCACCTGATCGCCCCGGATACGGCCGCGGCCCGCTTCTTCGCCAAGCATATGACCGGCGGCGTCTGGCCCAAGCTGCTAGGCGTCTCCTCGCTCTACCGCAAAGCCACGCTCGGCTGCCAGAGCTGCGGCGATTGCATTCAGGACCATTTGAGTTACGCCGGCTGTTCCATGCGCTGGTGTTACAAGGAGCTGCGGAACGGACCCTGCGGCGGCTCGCGCCTGGACGGAACCTGCGAGGCCCACCCCGATCTGCCCTGCTTGTGGAACCTGGTGTACGAGGCTTCGCTGGCGCTGGGTGAGGATCCCGCCCGCTTCGCCCGCACGCTGATTCCTCCCCGCGATTGGTCGCTTGATCGCACCAACGCGCTGGTCAACCGTTTTGCCGGAACCGACAACCTTTCAAAGAGAGTGGGACAGGCCTCCGGCCTGTCGGAAGGGACTAATGCTACTGATCGGTGAATTAATCAACGCCACCCGTAAGAAGGTGGGAGCGGCTGTCGAGGCGCGAGACGCGCAGTTCATCCGCGACCTGGCGCAGCGCCAGGCCACGGCGGGCGCGGACATGCTCGACGTCAACGGTGGCATCGCGGGCCGCGAGGCGGAGTCGCTCGAATGGCTCATCCAGGTGGTCCAGGAAGCCACCGACCTGCCGCTCTCCGTCGACAGCTCGGACTCCGAGGCCTTGCGCCGCGCGCTGCCGCTCTGCAAACAACGGCCCATCGTGAATTCCATCACGGACGAGCCGGCCAGAATCGACGGCCTGCTCCCGGTCGTCAAAGAGTACCGCGCCCGCGTGATCGCGCTCTGCATGAGCTCGGCCGGAACGCCGACGTGCGTGGCTGACCGCGTGGAGACCGCGTCCCGCCTGGTCGACCGCCTCACCCGCGAGGGCCTCGATCCCGACGACATCTTCGTCGACCCGTGCGTAATCCCCATCAGCACCGGCTCCGAGCACGGCGCGGCCGTCGCCGATGCCATCGGCTGCATCAAGCAGCGCTTTCCCGGCGTCCACACGAGCGTCGGCCTGAGCAACGTCTCGTTCGGAGTCCCGGCTCGCAAGCTCATGAACCAGACTTTCCTGACGCTGCTGATGGCGCGCGGCCTGGACACAGCCATACTGGATCCTTGCGACCGCCAGCTCATGGCCAACGTCGCCGCCGCCGAAGCCCTGTTAGGCCGCGACGAATTCTGCGCCCAATACCTCCGCGCCTTCCGCGCCGGCAAGCTCGAACCGCTTGCGGGGTGAGCTTCTCTTGGGGCCGCTCACTGGTCGAGCGCCTTCCCTTGCGAGAGAGTCGCGATCATGGCTTCCAGGCCCTGGCGGTTCGGAGCGTCGGGCGCCTGGGGCAGCGCCTTGCGCGCGTGCTCCAGGGCTTTTTGCAAGTCGCCGGTCGCGGAATAGCCGCGCGCCAGGCCGACGTGGACCGGCCAGGTGTCGCCGTTGCGCTCGGCGTTGTACTGGAACACCTCCATCGCCTCCGCATTCTTTTTGGCGGCGAGCAACTGGCGCCCGTATTGGTGGATATCGGCGGGCGTGGCCGTGGGGTGGTGCAGAGCGGTCTGCATGACCGTCTTGGCTTCCGAGTCCCGGCCCATTTTCGACAAGACCAGAGCCTTGACGCTCAGCGTATTGAAGTCCGTCCGGCCCACGTAGGGCGCGCCGATCGCCGCGTCCGCCCACTTGAGGGCCTGGTCCAGATGGATATTGGCTTTCAGGCAGAACCGAACGGCGGTGTCGTAGCCTTCCGGGAGGAAGCCGGGAACGCTGGTCAGCTCGTGCGGCAGCCGCGAGAAGTAAATCTCGTTCGCGTCGCTGACTTTGATGGTCCACGGCACGGCCAGCTCTTCCCATTGCAGCTCGGCGGTCGCTTCCTCGGGCTTGCGCACGGTGAACTCGTAAGTCAGCCATTCCCTGTAATCGTGCTTGTGTGGCTTGACCGTGACCCGCAGCGCGTCTTCGCTTTCGTCATAGAAGAAACTGCCCCAGGCCGTGGAGTTCTTCGAGAAGATGATGGTCCACTCGTCGGGGCCGGGGATCATGTGCAATCCATAGCGGCCGGCCGGCAGCGTCTTTCCTTCGACGCTGACATCGTCGGAAACCGCGAAGACGGTGTTCTCGTTGGCTCCGGCGCGCCACGGATCGGGTTTGCCGTTGCCATAGCCGAGGTCCGCCAAGCCGTAGGGCACGAGCTTGCCCCAGATCTCGCCCCGCCTGTCCTTCCCGTTGGGGCCGTGCACGGCGGGGCTCGAGTATTCGATGGTCACCTGAACCGGGCCGACGTACTGCGTGACGGCCGCTTTCTGGTTGTTGCCGCTGGGCGGGAGCGTCAGGCCCGGAAACTGGGCGAAAACGGCTCCGGCCAGAAGAAAGAGGAGTGACGTCCGATGTAGCATCCGCATGAGCCAATTATAGGAGGAAGGCGGAGACTTACGCTGACCTACGCGGCGTCCCGGATGCTCACATCGAGCTTCTTGCCGAGGGCGGCGAATGCGGATTCCAGTTGCTCCAGCCGGGTGTTGGTGCCGAAATCGAAGAGGCGATCGACCACGGTTTTGGGAATACCCAAACGCCGGGCCCAGTCGGCCTTTCTGATGCCAGCCGCGCGAAAGGAGACGTAGAGTTCGGCCTTGATCTCCTGGAGTGCGGGAAGGCGGATCAGCCGGTACCTGCGGCCGCGCGGCCTGCTAGGCGCCGGCAGAGCTTCTCCCTTGCGGATGTGCTCTTGGATCATGGTGGCCAAAGCGTCCGCCGCCATCTCGCGGGCCTCCTCCTCGCTGTCACCCTGGGTGATGCCCCAGTCGAAGTCCGGAAAGGTAACGACGAAGCCGCCCTCTTCGGCGGGCTCGAACAGTGCTGGATATTCCATGGCCTACTCCTTGATTCCGAGTTTGCTCAGGATGCCGCGATACGTGCCCGTCTTGATCTCCTTGGACGAATGGCGGGGCATCAACGTGCGGTTGCCCTGGTAATAGACGACGAGGTGCTTCGTGCCCTGCTCGAACGTGCATCCCAGCTTCGCCAGTTTCCGTTTCAGCTCGCTTGCCGTCACGTCTCTATAGTAAGCTAAGTTGCTTACTGCGTCGAGGAAAGCGTTAGCACAAGTGAGAACGTTTCGTGACGCATTGCCCGACGACGGCGGCGAGCCGCCGGAGCGCTCCTCGGCCGCAAGCCCTTCCCCGCATTCCGCCAACTGCATTCGCCGCTTCCTCAATCACTTGCGAACTTCGTCCCCTTGCCATCGTCCACACCCGCGGTACCCTCGTTCGATGGCCCGCCCCACCGGAACTCGCGCCGCTCCCGGCCCCGTGGGGGCCGAAATTGGCTTCGTTTTGTATTCCCGGAAACTGTCGAAAAGTGATGAGCCGCTCAGGCCAGCCCCGGCACGCGATGACCCTATAATGGTTTTTCACCCCGAGGTGCCCATGCCCCTCGCCCAATTCGCGGAAGAATACGGAAGAGACTCTTGAGCCCCGAACCGCCCCCACCGACGACCGAACACGCGGGACAGGAGCAGATCCTCCGCTCGGCCACCCTCGTGTCGGGCGCGGTACTGGTGAGCCGGGCCAGCGGATTGGTGCGCGAGACGGTCATGGCCCACCTGTTCGGCGCCGGCCGCGTCTTCGACGCTTTCTCGCTCGGCTTCCGCATCCCCAACCTCACCCGCGACCTGTTCGCCGAGGGCGCCCTCTCCTCCGCCTTCATCCCCGTCTTCTCCGAGTACCTGGCCAAGGATAAGAAGGAAGCCGCACGCCTGGCGAACCTGGTCGGAACCGCGGTCATTCTGATCGTCGGGATTGTGTGCGTGCTCGGCGTCGTCGGCGCCCCGCTTCTCGTGAAGTGTCTCGCCAGCGCCTGGGCCTCGGCCGATCCCGGCAAGTTCCGTCTGGCGATCCGCATGACCCAGATCATGTTCCCCTTCCTGCTGCTGGTGGCCCTGGCGGCGCAGGCCATGGGAATCCTGAACGCCTGCGACCGCTACGGCGTCCCCGCCCTGGCTTCCACTGTTTTCAACGTCGGTTCGGTGGTCTTCGGCGTCCTACTGGGCTTCTGGCTCGGGCCCCACATCGGCCTCTCGCCCATCGAGGGCATGGCGTACGGCGTAGTGTTCGGCGGCTTGGTGCAGCTTCTCTGGCAATTGCCCTCTCTGCGGCGCGCCGGCTTCCGCTTCCGCCCGGCCATCGATTGGTCGCACCCCGGACTGCGGCGCATCATCCGCCTGATGGGGCCGGCCATTATCGGCAGCGCGGCCGTCCAGGTCAACGTCCTGGTCAACACGAATTTCGCCACCACCATCGTCGATCCCGTGCGCGGCGTCAACGGACCGGTGGGCTGGCTCCAGTACGCCTACCGCTTCATGCAGCTTCCGCTCGGTCTGTTCGGCGTCGCTATCGCTTCGGCCACGCTGCCCTCCATCTCGCGCAGCGCGGTCGCCGGCAACATCGACCAGTTCCGCAAAACGCTTGCCGATTCGCTGGGGATGGTCTTCTTGCTCACGCTGCCATCGTCGATCGGCCTGGTCGTGCTGGGAAGTCCGATGATCGCCGCCATTTACCAGGGCCGGAAGTTCGATCCCTACGACACCCACCAGACCGCGCTGGCCCTCTCCTGCTATGCCATCGGCCTGGCCGGCTACGCCGCCATCAAGGTTCTGGCGCCCGCATTTTACGCCCTCGGCAGCGCGCGCACGCCCATGCTCGTGAGCCTGGCTTCCATTCTGATCAACTACCTGGCCGCGTTCTCGCTCACCCGCTGGACCACTCTCGGACACGCCGGCCTCGCGCTGGCAACCTCGGGCGTCGCTTTGTCCGGCGCCGTCGCTCTGTTCGGGGTCTTGCGCAGCCGCCTGGGAGGCATCCACGGCCGCCGCCTTCTGAAGAGCACGCTGAAAATCGCATTGGCTTCGATCGTCATGGGAGTCGCCATCAAAGCTTCGACCATCGGCTTTGCGGATTGGCTCGGCGTCTCGCGCCTGGGCCGGCTGGTAGACCTGGCGGTCTCGATTCCCGTCGGCGTGGCCGTGTTCTGGGCCGCGTGCCGTGTCTTGAGAGTGCCCGAATTGGAATCCGCCGGCCGCGCGCTCGTCGCGCCGCTGGTCGAGGGCCGTCGCCGTCGCCGTGTTAAAATCGAAGGATAATGGTCTCAGACCTGAGAGTGGCTATCCTGCTGCAAGACTTGGACAGCCGCATTCGGAACTTGCAGGGCGAAGTCGCTTCCCTCCCCAAGCACATCGCGGTGATCGAGAAGACGCTCGAGTCCCACAACCGGAGAGTCGAGGCGGATAAGGCCGCGCTGGCGGCCAATCAGCGCGAGCGCAAGCAGCTCGAGGCGGACATCCAGACCCAGGAGCAGAAGATCTCCAAGCTCAGGGATCAGATGCTCCAGGCCAAAACCAACGAGCAATACACCGCTTTCAAGCACGAGATCGATTACTGCGAGGCCGAGATCCGCAAGTGCGAGGACGGGATTCTCGACCGCATGGCGGCTTCCGAGCCGCTGGAGCAGAGTCTAAAAAAGGCCCACGCGGCGCTCGAACAGGAAAAACAGCAGGTAGGGGCCGAGACAAAAGTCGCCCGCGAGCGCACCGCCGAGGACAAGCGCCAGCTCGCCGATCTGCTGAAGCAGCGTGCCGAGCTGGTCGCCGGCATGACCGCCCCCATCTATCGCGAATACGAGCGCCTCCGGCGCACGCGCAAGGGCATCGCGGTGGCCGAGGCGGTCGACGGGCGTTGCGGCGCCTGCAACATGACCTTGCGGCTCCAGTTCCATCAGGACCTCCGCCGGCTGGACCAGGTGATGTACTGCGAAACCTGCGGCCGCATCCTCTTCTATACGCCGCCGCCCGTCGAAGTCGACGAGCTCGGCCCCGCCCCCGAGTCGCAGCAATCCCAGTCCATGGAGACCGGCCGCTAATCCCTTGGGCCGGCGCACGCACTCGTGCGTGCCGCGTCGCCACTCCTGGCGACGCTCCGGTTCTTTCGAACGCGCCAGCATATTCTCATTGAAGGATGAGCCTGAACGGAGGTAGGTCGGCCGGCAGGCTGGGTCCTTTCGTTTTGAGTTCAGAGAGAGAAAGAGGAACCGTCGTCGGCGCT
>Ga0116114_1000068_pt1 | contig 66227 bp, 55 predicted proteins | sample June2015DPH_10_5_FD_89823 | JGI IMG/M metagenome (GOLD analysis project Ga0116114, IMG submission 89823) | Peatland microbial communities from SPRUCE experiment site at the Marcell Experimental Forest, Minnesota, USA - June2015DPH_10_40 | ecosystem: Environmental > Terrestrial > Soil > Wetlands... | reverse complement strand
GTCCGGTGGACCTGCGGATGCGCGACATCGGGATGGTGGCGCTGGCGCAGGACGTGGCCGCGCTGGTGGGCCCCTCGGCCGCCCGCCAGAACGTGCGCACCGAGCTGGACTCCGAGTCCGGAGAGATCTTCGTGCACGGCGACCGCGACCTGTTGCAGCAGGCCCTTCTCAACGTGGTGGTGAACGGGGTCGAGGCCATGAAGAGCGGCGGGCTGCTGCGGATCGAGCTCCTGCGCGAAGGCGACGAGTGTTGCGTGAACATCTCCGACGAGGGAGCCGGCATCGCGCCGGAGATCCGCGAGAGAATCTTCCATCTGTACTTCACGACCAAAGGCAAAGGCTCTGGAATCGGTCTGGCGATGACCTTTCGCGTGGTTCAGTTGCACAATGGTACTATCGACTTCACAAGCGAGCCTGGCCGGGGCGCGACATTTCGCCTGCGGTTTCCGGCGATCTACAAGGATCAGTTTGGCGGAGCGCGGTCCGAAGCGGAAGAAGGCGCATTGGGTGACTGAGCGAAGCCGGCAAGGATGAGAAGGACGCGAATCGTTTTCGTTGCGGCGCTCGCCCTGGTGGTAATGACGCCTTCGTGTGCTCTGTTTCACAAGCGAAAGACTGCGCCCGCACCGCCGCCCGCCCCGGCGCCGGCCGCTCCCGCAGTGCGGCCCAAGCCGCGAGAGGTCTTCCTGCCAGCCCCGCCGGAGATTGGCGCCGCGGAGCCGGATCTCAGCCAGGCCGGGCCTTCCTTGCCGAGCGAGCCGCTGCCCCCGCCCCCGCGCCGCCGCCCCAAGCCGCGTCCGCATGAGGATGCCGATGCACCGTCGCCCGCGCCCGAGCCCGAGCCTCCGGCCGTGCCCGTTCCCCAGTTCGAGCAGATCCTGACCCCGGAGCAGCGACAGGCTTACACCGAAGAGATCGATAGGAACATCGCCAGTGCCCAGAGAGCGGTTGCGGCGTTGGAAGGCCGGCGGCTCAGCCGCGACCAGGTGACGTACCTGGCCCGCGTGCGGGCCTTCATCGAGCAGGCCAACGAAGCGCGGAAAGCGGACCTGTTCCGCGCCCGCAACCTGGCCGAGCGCGCCAGCGTGCTCGCCGAGGACCTTCTCAAAAGCGTGCAGTAAAAGAAAACGGGGACAGCGTGAACTGTCCCCGTCTTCCGAACTCGATCTCCAGGTACGGTTAGTGAGCTGCCGCCGTCGCGTTGTCCGGCGCGTACAGGTTCACCACCACGTGGCGCATTTCCTTCTTCGTCTGCTTCGCATCCGTCTTGGGCGTCTCGCCCAGACCGATGGTGTGGACGCGGCGAAGCGGAAGGCCCTTATCCACCAGGTACCGCACCACCGCATCGGCGCGGCGCGCGCTCAAGGTGATGTTGTAAGCCGGCGAACCAACCCGGTCGGTGAAGCCCTGCACCTCGACCTGGTAGCGCGGCATGCCCTGGGCCTGCTGCACGACGGCGTCGAGCTTGGCTTTGCCTTCGTCGGTCAGCGTGGCCTTATTGAAGCCAAAGAGCACGTCCTGGGTCCCGGCCACCTTGAAGTTGTCGATGGTCTCAACCTCGTGCTGGACGTCCCCCACCTTGGTATTCGCCTGCTGTGCGAGATCGTTGGCGGCATGAGCGTCCTGGCCGGCCTGAGCTGCCTTCTGGTCGGCCACCTGGGCCGCCTTGGCTGCGTCGTTGGCCTTGCTCTCGGCGCTCATTGCGCGCTCTTCGACCCGCGATACGTCCTTCTGTTCCTTGTTGTCTAAGTTCGCGACGGCCTCCGACTGCTTCTTGTCTATATCGCTCACCCGTTTGTCCACCGTGCCGACCTGCTCTTGAACGAACTTCTTGGTGGCACAGCCTGGAGTGGCGAGGGCGACGAGTAACAGAAGACCCCCGGTTCCTAATAGAGTGCGTGAATTCAGCATGTGTGTCCTACCCTCCCGTCCGCTAAGGATCGCACGTTGAGGGCCATCATGGGAAGGGGCAGGAAGCAACAGACTTAGTGGGTTACGTGCTTCGTGCGCAAGGTAAAAAGGCGTTCAAAGCCGCGAGAAGACGGTAAAAAGTGCACGTTCCGGCACAGTGCAGCCCCGAGCCAGAGTGAACAATTTTTAATTGTCCTGAGCCCTGGCGGAGGCCGGTCGCCCTTCGCTTTCCTCAAGTTCCGGAGGCGGCGCCGCCCGCAAGCGTTCCCCACGCTCGCTGCCTACCGCGGCGCCACTGCCCCGGACAACTCACATTTGCCTCCGAGGTTGCATTCGGGGTGCCATTCCTTCGGTAGACTTGAGGTTGTGCCCGCCGCCGAACCGTACGGGGTCTACGATCCGTTCGCGTGGTTCTACAGCCAAGGGTGGGGTAGCGATTACCACCAGCAGGCCGCTCCGCTCCTCGAGCAGCACGTCTTTCCCCGGCTGCCAGCGGGGGCGCGCGTGCTCGATGTCTGTTGCGGCACGGGCGATCTGAGCCGCGTCCTGGCCGCCCACGGCTATCGGGTGACCGGGATCGACGGCTCGGAGGAAATGCTCCGCTTCGCGCGCGAGCAGACGCCCGGCGCCGAATTTTGCCTGGCGGATGCCCGCCGGTTCTCGGTGGGCTCGCGCTTCGACGCCGCCTTGAGCACGTACGACAGCCTGAACCACATCCTGGACCCGCAGGAGCTCGAAAGCGCATTCTCGAGCGTCTGGCGCGCGCTCGTGCCGGGGAGCCTGTTTGTCTTCGACATGAACACGGAAGAGTCCTTTGAGACTCTGTGGTGCGGCTCGTCGGGTACCGTCGAAGAGACGGCCGCCGGGATCACGCGCGCGAGCTACGACCCGGTCCAGAAGATCGGCCGGGCGGATCTGACGCTGTTCCGGCTGGTCGAGGGCACAACCTGGAGGCGGTCGGACATTACGGTCCTCGAGAGATGCTATCCGGTCGAGGCCGTGACGGCCGCGCTCGAGCGGGCCGGCTTCACGGGGATCGAAGATCGCCACGCCTGGGAGCTGGGGATGCGGGGCGACATGGCGGTGGGCCGGGTGTTTTTCTTCGCCCTAAGGCCGTGAGGCGGAGGCCATCAGCCGTCAGCCATCAGCCATCAGCTATCAGCATCGGGCGTTGGTCCGCAGCCGATGGCTCACGGCGCGGCGGGGCGTGGTGGGCCGGGGTGGGCGCCAAGTCCGTGCGTGTCTCCCAGGCCGACCGGGGGGTCGGCCGCGGACCTGGGGGTCCGCCCCACGCGAGAAGCGTGTTGCAGCAGGCGGAACCGCCTGCCCCACGGGAGGCTCAGTTTAACCCCCAAAACTGCCCTTTCGGGCCTGAAGCCCTTCAGAAGCCGGGCTTTGCGTGTAAGATGGTCTAGTCTTGGGCATCAATATCGGCATCGACATTGGCGCCATTAGTCTGAAGCTCGCGGCCCTGGGCAGAGCGGAGGACCGCGCTGCGCTCGAATCCCTCTGCGCCGCCAAGCCCTCGTTCCGTCTCATGAACTGGGAGGCGCAGGCCGGCAAGCGGGTCCCGCTGGTCCTTTCCGAGTACCGGCGGATCAGCGGAAGTCCCATCCAATCGACCTTCGACCTGTTGCAGGAGTTCTACGAGGTCATCCCGGAGACGCGCATCGAGGGAATCCGCGTCACCGGCTCGGGCAGCCGCACTATCGCCAAGATCCTCGGCATCTACTTCGAGAACGAGTTCAAGGCCATTGCGCGGATGGTGGCGGCCTTCTATCCCCAGGTGCGCACGGTGTTCGAGCTGGGCGGAGAGAGTGCGAAGTACATCCGCCTGGAGCAGCCGCCCGGCGGCGGCCAGCCGGCCATCGTCGATTACGACCGCAGCGGCGAGTGCGCGGCCGGAACGGGCTCCTTCCTCGACCAGCAGGCCACGCGCATGGGCTATTCGGTCGAGGAGATCGGCGCGGTGGTTTGCGAGGCGAATTGCGCGGCGCGGATCGCGGGCCGCTGCTCGGTGTTCGCCAAGTCCGACATGATCCACGCCCAGCAAAAGGGCTACACGCCGTCGGAGATCCTGCGGGGGCTGTGCGACGCCGTTGCCCGCAACTTTAAGAGCGGCATTGCAAAGGGCCGCCCGGTGACGCCGCCGGTCGCACTCATCGGCGCGGTTTCGCAGAACGCCGGAGTCACGGCCGCGCTGCGGGAAGCGTTCGGGCTCAAGGAAGACCAGCTCTTCGTTCCCGAGCTATACGCCTGGTGCGGCGCTGTTGGAACGGCGATTCTGGAAGCCGAAGAACGCAAGAAGCGCTCGCTACGGGAGATTCACCGGCTAAGCCAGCACGACGGCGAAGAGCGGGTGGAGGATGCCAACCCGCTCTCGATGGAGAAGGTCGTGCTGTTGCGCGACCGCGTTCCCGCGTACGTCCCGCCTCCGGGCGACGTCCCGATTCCAGCCTACCTGGGGATCGACATCGGCTCGGTCTCGACCAACGTGGTGGCCACAGACGAGTACGGCACCGTGATCCAGGACATTTACCTGCGAACTGCGGGGCGCCCGATCGAAGCCGTGGAGCAGGGTCTGAAAGAAGTGCAGGCGCAGTGGGGCCAGCGGCTCGTCATCCAGGGAGTCGGCACGACGGGCTCCGGGCGCGAGCTGATCGCGGAGCTGGTGGGCGCCGATGTGGTCAACGACGAGATCACGGCCCACAAGACCGGAGCGCTGTACATCTCGAGCACGCTCGGCGGCGAGCCGGTGGACACCATCTTCGAGATCGGCGGCCAGGACTCGAAGTTCATCTCCATCGAGAACGGCATCGTGGTCGATTTCGCGATGAACGAGGCCTGCGCCGCGGGCACCGGTTCGTTCCTGGAGGAGCAGGCGGAGAAGCTCGGCATCAGCATCAAGGGCGAGTTCGCGAAGCTGGCGCTTTCCTCCGCGCGCCCCACGCGGCTGGGCGAGCGCTGCACGGTGTTCATGGAGCGCGACGTGACGGGCTGGATGCTGAAGGGCGAAACGGTGCCGGATATCGTGGCCGGCCTGGCCTATTCGATCGCCCTCAACTACCTGAACCGCGTCGTGCGCGGGCGCAAGATCGGCAAGGTGATTTACTTCCAGGGCGGCACGGCCTACAACGACTCGGTGGCCGCCGCCTTCGCCAGCCTGCTGGGGAAGAAGATCACGGTGCCGCCGTACAACGGCGTGGTGGGCGCGATCGGCATGGCGCTGATCGCGCGGCAATGGCACCTGGCCACGCGCGGGGCGTCGCGATTCAGGGGGTACGATCTTTCCAGCCTGCAGATGGCGACGCGCGACTTCGTCTGCAAAGCCTGCACGAACCTGTGCGACATCAAGGAATTCACCATCGAGGGCCACAAGAGCTATTGGGGCGATAAGTGCTCCGATAAATTCCGCAAGCCGTCGGCGACCGGACGCAAGCCGGTGATCGAGGACCTGTTCGCGTTTCGCGAGCGGCTGCTGGAAGGGTTGTCGGGCCAGCCGGCGAACGGCCCGAAATTCCAGCGCGTGCCGGGCAAGCTGTGCGTGGGGCTGCCGCGGGCGATGTCGACCTTCGAGCACCTGCCGTTCTGGCACCGCTACTTCACGGAGCTGGGCGTACAGGTGGCGCTCTCGCCGGCGACCGACCCCAAGATCGCAGCCGCGGGTCTCGAAATGGCGCTGGCGCAGCCGTGCTACCCCATCCAGGTGGCGCATGGGCACGTGGCGGCGCTGATCGAGATGGGCGTGGACTACGTGCTGATTCCGAACCTGCTCAACGCCGATACGGGACCGGAAGGCACGGGGACGGCGCACTTCTGCCCGTGGAACCAGACGCTGCCGTTCGTGCTCGCGTCGGCGCCGCGCCTGGAACCGCACCGGCACATGTTCCTGGCGCCGCGGCTGCACTTCCAACTAGGCCGCGAGCAAGTGAAGAGCGGGCTGTACGAGGCCATGCGGCGGCTGGGCGTCAGCCGGCGCGCCAGCGACCGCGCCACGGACGCGGCCTACGCCGCGCAGCGGGAGTTCCAGAGCCGGCTGCTCGAAGCCGGGCGGAAGGCGCTCGAGGTGCTGGACCACACGGGCGAGCCCGGCCTGCTGCTGGTGGGCCGGCCCTATAACATCTACGACCGCGCGGTGAACTGCGACATCCCGCGCAAACTGCGCCACCGTTACGGGGCCAATGTTATTCCCATCGACTTCGTGGTGACGGGGCGGGAGCCGGTGGACGACCTGCATCCCAACATGTACTGGGCGTCGGGCCGCAAGATCCTGAGCGCGGCGCGGCTGGCGTCGACTCGCCCCAATCTGCACCTGGTTTACATCTCGAACTTCAAGTGCGGGCCGGATTCCTACATCAAGCACTTCACGCGCGAGGCCGCGGGCGCGCCTCTGCTGGTGCTACAGTTCGACGGCCACGGCAACGACGCCGGCTACATGACCCGCTGCGAAGCGTATCTCGATAGTAAAGGAATTCTGCGATGTTACAAGTCGGGGATGGAAACGGATCCGGCGGCCGCCGCAATCCACTAGCGGGCAAGCGGGTCTTCATCCCCCCGATGGCCTACGGCAGCGGGCGAACCTTCGCCGCCGCGTTCCACGCGCTCGGTCTCGAGGCCGACATCACGCCGCCCTCCGACAGCCGTACCCGCGAACTGGGCGCGCGTTACACTTCCGGCGACGAATGCTATCCCGCCAAAGTGACGGTGGGCGATTTCATGAAAGTGCTGGAGCAGCCCGGCACGGACCCGGCGCAGACGGTGCTCTTCATGCCTACCGCGGACGGCCCCTGCCGCTTCGGCCAATACGCGCCGTATCTGCGGCGCATCCTGGAAGAGAACGGCTATCCGCACACCAACGTCATCTCGCCTTCGAGCCACGACGGCTACGCCGATTTCGGCGACCTGGCGCGGCAGTTCGTGCGCACCGCGTGGCGCGCCCTGATTGCGGCCGATATCCTCCAGAAGGTGCTGCTGCAACACCGGCCGCACGAGGTGGAGAAGGGCAGCACGGAGGCCGTTTACGAGGAGTGCCTGGTCGATGTTTGCCAGACCATCGAGAGGGCGCCGCTCGAGCCGGGAACGCAACTGAAGGCCATGCGCGAGGCGATGGTGCGCTCGCGCGACCGCTTCCGCGCGCTGCCCACACAGCGCAACCGTTCGACGCCGCTGATAGGGATCGTGGGCGAGATCTTTTGCCGGCTGCACTGCTTCTCGAACGAGGACCTGGTGCGGCGCCTGGAGGAATACGACGCTGAAGCCTGGATCTCGGACATCACAGAGTGGGTGTGGTATACGATCTCGGAGCAGTTCCGCAAGCTACACCTGGTGGGGCGGCAGTACTCGCTCGATGCGTTCAAGGCGTGGATCCGCAAGCGGGTGCAGAAGCACGACGAGCACGTGATGCTGGAGCCGTTCCGGGACGACTTTGTGGGCTACGAGGAGCCGCCGGTCGAAGAGGTGCTCGAAGCGGCGCGGCCGTATCTGCCGGCCGACGGCGCGATGGGCGAGATGGTGCTGAACGTGGGCAAGGCGATCTGCCTGGCCCGCAAGGGCGCGGACGGGATCATCGACATCAGCCCCTTCACGTGCATGAACGGCATCGTGTGCGAAGCGGTTTACCCAAGGGTGTCGCGGGACCTGGGTGGGATTCCGATTCGCAACTTCTATTTCGATGGGACGCAGAATGACTTAGACCGGGACCTGGGCGTGTATCTGGAGCTGGCGCGGAATTATCAGAAGAGGAAGCAGTGGCAGCGGGTTTGGCCGGCGGGGGCGGGGACATAAGGCCGATCTCTTAGCCTATGGCAAGTCCTCTGTAGAGCGTGTTGTGCGCCCCCATTCTTCCTAATGAAGAGCCAGCTCACCTGGAGGCGTGGGAGGTTATGGCAGACGAACCCGTCGACAAGTGGCGGATTGAGACGAACGACCGGTACAACAAGATCGTTAACTCCGTCATTTCCTTAGCCACCGGGGCGCTCGTGCTACCCGTGTTGTTCCTTCGGCAGTTTCTTGGCATTCCAACGGACCGGGCGCTCAAGCCGTTGCTGACCTGTGCTGCGTACGCGTCCTGGTTCTGTCTCGGTGGCTCGGTTCTCATTGGCCTGTTGTATTCCTGGCTCTCCGTTAAGTGGGTGAAGATAGCATGGGGCCAGAAAACCGCCAATCCCCAGCGCTGCATAGAACGTGTGCTCGATGTACTTTTCGTTCTCATGATGCTGCTGTTTCTCGCTGGCATAGCAGAGAGCATCCGTTTCTTTATTACGGTTCGCGTCGTAAGCTGAGAATGAACTGGGTGCGGTCGATGGTTGTGTTCGCCAAATGGCGCGACCATGCCAGCGCTCCTCCCGATCCGTCCGTATCTGGAACTCATCGATGAAGAGTTGCTCCCGGTCCGTAAGGGTCTCGTACGGATGGGAGAACTGCAGGACGCCGTCTCCCCACTCCGCGCCTCCGTCGAAGATCGCCTGACCAGCTCTGTCAATTCGACAGGCCAGAAACCTCTCTCTTTCAGTTTCCGGTTCTCTCATGGGATGATTGTAACCCGCGAACTGGGTGAGCCAAGTCCTCCCGGGAAGGACTGGCCGGTGACGACACTCCCCTGGTAGCTCTCGTCAACTCATCAACCCGTTTTCGCCGCTGCGACTGCGCGGGCGCAGTTCTCTCTCCGGCGTTTTCTTGTGGTGGGACCATGCTGGCGCTATTCTGAAGACCAGGAGGCCAGCGATGGCGAGTCTCGATTGGTCACAATGCCCGGCCGTGGAGAGCATCCCCGGCAAGGTGAGCGGCGCGTGGGTGCTGCGGGGAACCCGTATGCCCGTCGCGGCGATTTTCGAGAACATCGAAGCCGGGGCCAACATCGACGACATCATGGCGTGGTTCGACGGGCTTGACCGCGAACAGGTCAAGGCGGTTATAGAGTTCGCGGCCCGCGGTCTTGACAAAGCATCGTAGATGCGAATCCTTTTCGATCAGGCAACGCCAGTGCCGATTCGTCCGTATCTCGAAGGCCACACCGTCCGCACAGCAGCGCAACAAGGCTGGGACAAACTCAGCAACGGCGATCTGCTGACGGCAGCGGAAGAGGCCGGGTTCGACATATTGGTGACAACCGACAGGAACATGCGCTATCAGCAGAATCTTGCGGGCCGTAAGATCGCGGCTGTGGTTCTCGGCCGGCAGCAATGGCCGCGCCTTCGGCGTCACATCCAGCGCGTCGTCGAAGCCGTCAATGCCGCCACGCCTGGCAGCTTTGCCGAGGTAGAAATCCCGTACGAGTGAGGCCCCCGGCAACGGTGTAGGCGTGGTCACCATACAGTCAACTCGGAGAGGACAAGCTGAAGCTTATCCTACGAGTAACCGGCGGGCCTCGGCCACCAGGAAGAGCGAGCCGGCGATGAAGATGGCGTCGTCGGGGGCGGCTTCGCGGCGGGCGATGGCTAGCGCCTCTTCGAGCGTAGCGCTGGTGCGCAGGCGCGGATGGTCGGTCAGCTCACGGATGGTCTCCGGCCGGAGGGCGCGCGCCATTCGCGGCGCGGTCGCGAGGATCTGGTCGGCGAGGGGGAACAGGATCGCGCCCATCTCCTCGACCGCCTTGTCGCGCATGGCGCCGTAGATCAGCCAGACGCGGCGGCCGTCGAAGAAGCGGTTGATGTAGGCGGCCAGGGCGCGGGCGCCGGCGGGATTGTGAGCGCCGTCCAGAATGATCTCCGGCGTTGCGGAAACGCGCTCCAGGCGGCCCGGCCAGCGCGCCTGGCGGATGCCCTCGCGAATCGCCTCGGCGGGCAGTCCGAGTTGATCGAGCGCCGCCACCGCCGTCACCGCGTTGGTCACCTGATGCTCTCCGGCGAGCGGGCAATCGATGCGGTATTCCCTGGGCCCCATCAGGCGGAAGCAGCTCCCGCCGGGATATAGGGCCAAGTCGGCGACGCGCCAATCCGAGGTCCAGACGGGCTCGATGCCCAGGGCGGCCGCGGCGGTGGCGAGCGTTTGCGCGGCCTCCGGACGCTGCGCCGCGAAGACGGCCGGCACGCCGGGCTTGAGGATGCCCGCCTTTTCCTCGGCGATCGCGCTCAGACCGCGACCGAGAAAGACCTCGTGGTCGAAGTCGACGGGCGTAATCACCGCCAGGCGCGGCAGCACGACGTTGGTCGCGTCCAACCGGCCGCCCAGGCCGACCTCGAGCACGGTCGTCCGCACCTGCGCCTCCCGGAAGGCAACGAAGGCCATGGCGGTGACGGTCTCGAAGTAGGTGGGATGCAGGTCGAGCGCGCCCGAGGCGATCAGACGTTCCGCCGCTTCATGCACCTGGTCGAACGCCGCGGCGAAAACTTGGCGGCTCAACGGGCGGCCTGAAATGGAGATGCGCTCGGTGGGCTCGTCCAGGTGCGGCGAGGTGTAGAGGCCGGTCCGGATTCCGGCCGCCCGCAAGCCGGACTCGATCATGGCGCATGTGGAACCTTTGCCGTTCGTCCCGGCAACGTGGATGAAGTCTCCGGCGCGATGGGGATTGGCCAACGCATCGAGGAGCGCCGACATGCGGTCCAGACCGAGTTTGGCGGCCTTCACCTCGTTGCCGAGCGAGTACAGGAACCGGACTGCGTCCTCGTAATTCATGTTTGCGCGCGCCTGCCCCTCAAGAAAGCCATTCTACCGGCAGCCACCAGCAGCAGGCAGCCTCCGGCCAGCTTGGCCTCGAAACGCCAGACGGATGGCACGCCGTCCGGCGGCACGAGCGAGAAAGCGATGCCGGCGGCGGTCACCACCAGTCCGGCCGTGGCGCTGAGGCGCAGGCCGTGGCGGGCGGCGGTCGCGAACAGGTAGAGGAAGGGGATGAAGTACGTCACCACGGTCATATCCACCAGCAACTGGTAGCCGGTGCGCAGGTCCTCGCCCAGGAGCATGGCGAGCAGGAAGACGGTGCACGCGGCGGACTGGCTCAGGATCGCAACGTGCGGCGTCTTCCAGCGCGGGTGAAGGCGGGCGAAGGCGGCGGGCAGGTAGCGGTCCAACCCGATGGCGAAGGGGATGCGCGCGCCGCCGGCGAGCCACGCCCCGAGCTGGCCGGTGATGCCGAACACGATGAGCAGCGCCACCAGTGGAGCGACGAGAGGGAGGCCGAGCCGGGTGCCGGCTACCGCTGCCGCCTGCGTCAGGCCGGAGACGATGTTGACCTGGCCGGGATTGAGCACGGCCAGCACCGCCAGCGTTCCAGCGATGTAGAAAGCCGCGATGGCGAGGCCGCTGATCCAGGCCGCGCGCGGAACGTTGCGCCGCGGGTCGCGAATCTCGCCGCCCATCACCGCGCCGAGCTCGAGGCCGCCGAAGGCGAAGGCGATCTGGGACCAGAAGTTGAGGCGGTCCCAGTTCCAGCGGGGTGCAAGATGCAGGGGCGTGGCCGAGCCGTGGGTCAGCCAGACGGCGATGCCCAGGACGACCAGCACCAGGCCGGCGGCGTAGGTCGCCAAGCCTCCCGCGTTCTGGGTCCACTTGCCGACTCGCAGACCCACCAGGTTCGTGAGCGTGCCAATCCACAGGACGGCCAGCGACACCGGGACGACAAACCAGCGCGTGTCGCCCAGCCAGGCGTGACTCTCTCCCAAGCCGTAGACCGCCATGGCGATCCCTGCCAGCAGCAGGTTCGGGAAGTAGAACAGGTTGCTCAGCCAGTAACACCAGCCGCACAGGAATCCATGCCAGTCGCCGAAGCTGTTGCGAGTCCAGGCGTAGATACCGCCCTCTTCGGGGAACTTGGCGGTGAGGCGCGAGACGGCCAGGGCGGAGGGGACGAAGAAGAAGACCGCTGCGGCCAGCCACAGGCCGATGGAGTCCGGGCCGGTGTGCGCCGCGGCGGCCAGCCAGCGAATCCCCACCACGGCCGCGATGTTGAACAGGACCAGGTCGCGCAGGCCGAGTTCGCGCGCGAGGGCGGGTTTGCGGTCGGGCATGGGGTCAACCCATGGTAGCGCGCGAAGGTGCGAGCCGAGCGGAGTCGACGCAAGGCCAGAGCGGCTGCTATAGTGTAGATGAACAGTTCAACTGTCCAACAGCCATGTCCATTGTCACCGTCAAGAATAAATATCAGGTCGTAATCCCGCAAGGCGTCCGGAAACAGATCGGCGTGGCCGTCGGCGACATCCTGGAGGCCAAGGTGGAGCGGGGACGGATCACGCTCACGCCCAAGTCGCTGGTGGATCGCGCGATCGCCGAAGGCCTGGAGGACGTGCGGAAGGGACGCGTGCGCGGTCCGTTCCATACCGTCGACGAGATGATCGGCTCTCTCAAGGGTCGCAAGCGCCCCACCATCCGCAAATCACCCCGGCTCCCATGACCTGGGCGCACACCCGGCGTTCAGAGAGGGATTACCGCGCCGCGCCGCTCGCAATTCAGAAGGCCTTCGAGAAGCAAGTTCGGCTGCTGGCGACGAACCTCAACCATCCCTCGCTGCACGCCAAAAAGTACGACCAGGCTACCGATCTCTGGCAAGCGCGCGTGAACCGCGATTGGCGCTTCTACTTTCTGATCCGGGACGACACGTACCTCATCGTGGCGATCATTCCGCATCCGAAATGACGCGAACAGAGCGATCGCACCCAGCCACCGTGAAACGGGCCGCCAGGAGTGGCGACGCGGCACGCGCGCGTGCCCCCACCCCGCCGCATGTATACTCGCAGGGAGGGACTTCGCGCCCGCTTATGCACGCCGGACTCATCTGCGCGCTGATGGCCGCGCTGCCCGTGTGGGCCCAGACCGAGCCCTCGCGATGGGATGCCGCGATGGAGGCGGGCAAGACGGCCTACGAGCAGGGCCGCTATGAGGAAGCCGAGAAGCAACTGCAAGCCGCGCTCGGCGAGGCGGAGAGCTTCGAGAAGAACGATCCGCGTCTGGCGGCCACGCTCGACCAGCTCATCACCGTCTATCGCACCGAAGGCAAGCCCATGCTGGCCGAGCCGCACTATCACCGGCTGCTGGGCATCCAGGAAGGCACCTGGGGGCCGATGGACCCGCGGCTGGTCACGGTCCTGAACGGTTTGGGCACGCTGTACACGGCGAACCGCCAGTGGTCGGACGCCGAATCGGTCTACCAGCGGGCGCTGGCAATCCGCGAAAAGGCGCTGGGCGGGGAACATCCCGATGTGGCGGCGACGCTCGAAAGCCTGGCGGCGCTCTATTCCGTGCAGGCCAAGTTCGACAACGCCGAAGCCTACTACATTCGCGCGCTGGGGATACGCGAGCGGTCGCAGGGCCCGGAACACCTGAGCATCGCCGCCACGCTCGACGGACTGGCGGGGATGTACCGCGACCAGGGGAAGTTCGCCGCGGCGGAGCCGCTGTTCCGGCGCGCCCTGGCCATCCGCGAGAAGGCGCTGGGGCCGGATCACGCCGAGCTGGTGCCGAGCCTGGACAACCTGGCCTGGGTCTGCTACGCCCAGCGCAAGTACGCCGAAGCCGAGCCGCTCTACGGGCGCTCGCTGCTCATCTGGGAGAAGGCGGTCGGGGCCGAGCACCCCACCGTGGCGACCGCGCTCGACAACCTGGCCGGCGTCTTCGTGGCGGAGGAGAAGTACGCCCAGGCCGAACCGCTCTACGAGCGCGCCCTGGTGATCCGGGAGAAGACCACGCTATCCAACTACGACAAGCTGGCCTCGGTTTACGTGGGCGAAAAGAAGTACCTGGAGGCCGAGCAGGTCTACCGCCGCGCGCTGGCTTTCGCGGAGAAGAGCATCCAGCCCGACAGCATCCAGGTGGGCATGGTGCTGGAGCGTTACGCCGAGCTGCTGCGGCTGCTGAACCGCGAGGGAGAAGCGGAGCGGATGCGGGCGCGCGTCCGTCAGATCCGGCAAAAGCTGGCGCAGGAGGCGACACCCGCGGGCGCGGACACCGTCAAGCCATCGAAGCCGTGAACGAAGGGAGAACGAGCGTGAAGTACAAACTGACTCTCACCCTGATGATCGCTATCGCCGGAAGCGCGCTGGGCGCTTCCGACCTGGTGAAGATTGACAGCGGCCGTCTGAAAGGTGTCACCGCGCCAGGCGTCACGTCCTTCAAGGGCATTCCTTACGCGGCGGCGCCGGTGGGCGAGCTGCGCTGGCGCGCGCCTCAGCCCGTGAAGCCCTGGAGCGGCATCCGCCCGGCCTCCGAATACGGCGCGGACTGCATGCAGAAGCCCTTTCCGGGGGACGCGGCGCCGCTGGGAGTCACGCCGGCCGAGGATTGTCTGTACGTAAACGTGTGGGTTCCGGCATCGCCTCCTGCCAAGAAGCTGCCGGTGCTGGTGTGGATCTACGGCGGCGGCTTCGTCAACGGAGGCAGTTCGCCCGCGGTTTACGACGGCAGCCAGTTCGCCAAGCGCGGCGTGGTGTTTGTCAGCTTCAACTACCGGCTGGGCCGGTTCGGTTTCTTCGGGTTTCCGGCGCTGACGAAGGAGAACCCCGGCGAGCCGCATGGCAACTACGCGTACATGGACCAGATCGCGGCGCTGAAGTGGGTGCGGCGCAATGCCACGGCCTTCGGCGGGGATCCCGGCAACGTCACGCTATTCGGCGAGTCGGCGGGCGGCGGCTCGGTATTCGCCATGCTGACCTCGCCGCTCAGCCAGGGGCTGTTCCAGAAGGCGATCATCGAATCGGGCGGCGGCCGCAGCGGTCTTTTCCCTCCGCGGTATCTCAGCCACGCCAGCCCGGCCGGAACGCCCTCGGCCGAGTCTGTCGGCCTGGCGTTCGCCAAGAAGGCGGGTGTGACCGGCGAAGGCCCGGAGGCTCTGGCCGCCCTGCGCAAGCTCCCCGCGGAGGCCGTCGTCGATGGACTGAACATGGCCACCATGATGACGCCGACTTATGCGGGGCCGATGATTGACGGCCAGGTGATCGTGGAGACCCCGGACGCCGCTTACGCCGCGGGCCGCGGGGCGAAGGTGCCGCTGATTGCCGGCGCCAACAGCCAGGACATCGGCTTCTCGACGGCGCGGACCATGGACGAACTGTGGGGGCGGTTCGGCGCGGACCGGGACAAGGCCAAGGCGATTTACGATCCCGGCGGCACGGGCAGCGTGCACCAGGTCGGGGCTTTGATCGCAGCCGACCAGATGATGATCGAGCCGGCGCGGTTCACGGTGCGGGCGCTCGCGGCCGCGGGGCAGCCCGCCTACGAGTACCGCTTTTCGTACGTCGCCGAATCGATGCGCAAGCAATGGAAGGGCGCGCCGCACGCCACCGAGATTCCCTTCGTTTTCGACACGGTCGAAGCGCGTTACGGGAAGGAACTGGCTCCCCAGGACAAGGTGACGGCGGAGGCGGCGAATGCCTATTGGGTGAACTTCGCCCGGACCGGCAATCCCAACGGGAAGGGCCTGCCGGAATGGCCGGCCTACGACGCCAAGAGCGACATGCTGATCGATTTCACTCCGGACGGCCCGGTTTCGAAGCCCGATCCGTGGAAGGACCGTCTTGACCTGGTCGAGCGGTTGGCGATACTCAAGAAATGAGGTGCGTATGAGGAACGGCACTATCGCGATGGCAGGTCTCTTCCTGGCAGCCACCCATGTGAGTCTGGGTGCGGCCACGCAGGCGGAATCGCCTGCGCCACCCGATACTCCGACGTTTCAATCCGGCGTGAACCTGGTGCAGGTGCCGGTGGTGGTGCGCGACCACGACGGGCACGCGGTGAAAGGCCTCCACAAGGAGGACTTCGAGCTTCTCGACCGGGGCAAGCGACAGGAGATCGTTTCCTTCGCGGAAACCAGGCCGGGCGAGCAGGTTGCGCCGGACAGGTCGCAGGCGGGCGGGGGCGGGATGGTCATTCCGGAACGTTTCGTAGCCTTTCTGTTCGACGACATTTCGATTCGGGACTCCGCCGATCTCACGCGCATCCGCGATGCCGCGACGCGGCAACTGGCGGCGTTTCAGCCGGGCGACAGGGCATCGGTCATCGCCACCTCCTGCCGGGTGCTTCTCGATTTCACGGATGACCGGGCGAAGCTGCAGGAGGCCGTGGCCCAGATCTCCTTCCACGCGTCGGCGGTCTGCCGGGTGGCGGCAACGCAGGTGCCGCAGCTCGCCGTGCTGGCCTCGGTGGTGGCCCGAATGGCGCACCTGCCCGGCCAGCGCAGCGTCATTCTCATCTCGCCCGGTTTCTTGGTGGGTCACGACCGGACGGCCGAGGAGGCGCAAACGATCGACGCGGCGATCGCTTCCAAAGTGCTGGTCGATGCTCTCGATGTGGGCGGGGTCGGCGGACGCTCTCCGTCCCAATCCGGGGACGCTTCCGCGCGTGCCGCCAGGATGCCGCGTGCGAATTCCAACTCTCCGCTGCCGCACGGGAATCCCGACAACGTGCCGCGGCAGTATGCGCCGCCCGAGCCTGTGACCCTGACGGAGCTGGCCCATGGAACCGGCGGCGCTTACGTCGCGGCGGGCAACGACCTCGACAGTGGGTTTCAGAAGCTGGCGACGCCGGAGTCCTTCTATGTCCTTGGGTTTTCGCCTAGCGACGTCAAGGCGGACGGCAGCTTTCACGAACTGAAGGTGAAGCTCAAGGATTCGCGCAAGCTCACCGTGCAGGCCCGCAAAGGCTACATCGCCGGGCCACGGCAGTGATTGTGGTTGGCACTGGTGCGAGGGTGGTTCTCTTCCTGGGCTTGGCGCTCGCGGCGATGGCGCAAGAGCCGGCGCAGGCGCCGGACGGCGATACTCCGACCTTTCAATCCGGCGTGAACCTGGTGCAGGTGCCGGTGGTCGTGCGCGACCGCGACGGACACGCGGTGAAAGGCCTCCACAAGGAGGACTTCCAGCTTTTCGACCGGGGCAAGCTCCAGGACATCGTATCCTTCGCGGAAACCAGGCCGGGCGAGCAGACTGCGCCCGACAGGTCGCAGGCGGGAGCGGGCCCGGCGGGCGGCGTGGTAATTCCCGAACGTTTCGTCGCCTTTCTGTTCGACGACGTTTCGATTCGGGACTCCGCCGATCTCACGCGCATCCGCGATGCCGCGACGAAACAACTGGCGGCCCTGCAGCCGGGGGACCGGGCATCGGTGGTCACCACCTCCTGCCGGGTTCTGCTGGATCTGACGGATGACCGGGCGAAATTGCAGGAAGCGGTGGCACAGATCTCCTTCCATGCTCCGGGGGTCTGCCGCGTGGCGCGAACGGAGGTGTTGCAGCTTGTCGTGCTGGCCTCGGTGGTCCGCCGGATGGCGCTGGTGGCCGGCCAGCGGAGCGTCATTCTCATCTCGCCGGGGTTCGCCGTGGGCCACGACCGAACCGCCGAGGAGGCGCAGGTGATCGACGCGGCGATCCGTTCGAAGGTGAGGATCGATGCCTTGGATGCGGGTGGGGCCGGCGGAGCCGCGATCGGGTCCTTCGATCCCTCGAGCGACCGGATGCCGAGGATGCCACAGCAGTACGTGCCGCCGCCCTCCGACCCTGTGACTCTGACGGAGCTGGCCCATGGAACGGGCGGCACCTACGTAGCGGCGGGTAACGACCTCGACACGGGGTTCCGCAAGCTGGCGACGCCGGAGGCGTTCTATGTCCTCGGGTTTTCGCCCGGCGAGGCGAAGGCCGACGGCAGCTTCCACGAGCTGAAGGTGAAGCTAAAGGATTCGCACAAGCTTACGGTGCAGGCTCGCAAGGGCTACTATGCCGGGGCGCGGCAGTAGGCGGGCCCTGCGGAGTCCATCCACTTTGAGTTGTGCGTGGTTACTGAGCGTGCTTCCGTTTGCGCTGGCACAGCAGCAACCCATTGCCCCTCCGGCTCCTGCCTCAGCTAAGATCAGGGTCGGTAACAAAGTTCAGCAAATCTCCCATCGCCTGAGGGTGCTTGTCGCACCGGAAACCCGCCCTTACTTCTTCCAGCCCATCCCCTTCCTTAGGGTTTCGAAGCGGGGATCCTGGCGAAGGCTGTCGAAGGCCGGGTCCACATTCAGGAAGGGCATATCGCTGGTGCGCTGCGCGTAGGCCTTGTCGAGCGCGTCAAAAGCCCGGTCCTTGTCGCCGAACACGGCGTGCAGGAAGGCCAGGTAATAGTAGGGCCTCGGCTCGCTGCGCTCCAGTGCGGCCATCAACTCGAGAGCCTCGTCCCGCCTGCCGAGCGCGACTTGAACGGCGGCCAGCAGGGCCGTAGCTTCGGGGTCCCGCGGGTAATCGGCGAGCGCCGCCCCAAGGGCCGCGGCCGCTTCGGGGTACATCCGCTTCTGCGCCAGGCTCGCCCCCACTATCGTATGCGCCTGGTAATAGTGAGGGTTGATCTCGAGGGCCTGGCGGGCTTGCCGGATCGCCTCGTCGTAACGGTGCGCGCAGTAGAGAATCACGCTCATGTTCGCGCTCACCCGGTAGTTGAGAGGGTCCAGAGCCAACGCCCGCCGCGCTTCCGCGAGCGCCTGGTCGAACCGCCCCGCCAGGAGCAGCGCCTCCGAGTGCCAGTCGTGCGCCCGGGCAGAGTTGGGGTTGAGTTCCAGGGCGCGCCGCAGCCCCTGCTCGCCGGCCGCCCAGTCCCAATCGTAAAAGCACTGAATCCAGGCAAACAGAGCGTGTGCCTCGGCCAGCGATCCGTCAAGATCGAGGGCTTTGGAGGCCGCAGCTTTCGCCTTGGCGATGGCCTCCTTCTCGGGAACAACCTCGTGGTAGGCGACCGTAGCGTAGACGTCGGCCAGCGCGGCGTAGGCGGGTGCGTAGTCGGGGTCCTTTTGGACGGCCTGTTCCAGATATCGAATGCTCGTGCGGAGGTCCTCCGGCGTCACCTTGTCCCGGAAATACAGTCCCTTGAGGTACAGGTCGTAGGCTTCCAGGCCGGGCGCCGCGCGCACTGCTTGCAGCCTAGCCCCGCCGCGGAGTTGTAACGCCCGGGCGATCTGAGTGACCAGATCGCTCTGGATGGCGAACACATCCCTGCCCTCGCCTTCGTAGGTGTGGGACCAGAGGTGGAATCCGTCGGCGACCTTGATAAGCTGAGCGCTGATCCGGATCGTCTTGCCGGCGCTGCTCACGCTTCCTTCCAGCACGGTGTTGACCCCGAGCTGCCGTCCGGCGGCGCGGATGTCCGGGCTCTTTCCCCGGAACTGAAACGCCGAGCTGCGCGCCGCTACCTGCAAACCCTTCACCTGCGCCAGCGAAGTGGTCAACTCCTCGACGAAGCCCTCCGTGAAGTACTCTTTTTCGGGCGTGCCGGTCAGATTCAAAAAGGGCAGGATCGCGATAGAGGCTTCGGCGTTGTTCCGCCACGCCAGCACCGCCCAGCAGGCCGCGGCAACGATTGCAATGGCCGTAATTGCAGCCACGAGCCGCCAGGGGTGGCTCGGTCGGCGCGCGGCCTGACCTCCCTCCGCGGGTTGCCGTCGCCGGAAGACCGGGACGTAGCTCCCTTTGGGAACCTCGATGAGAATAGCGTCGTCGCGGCCCGCGCCAGCGTAGTAGTCCCGAAGCCGGCTCCTGAGGCTGCTGGCGGCCACGCGGACGACGGAATCGCCGCTGGGGTCGAACGACGGCCCTCGGTTAAAGACGCGTATCGCCACCTCGGTCTCTTTGATTCCGTCGGCGCCGTTGACGGCCTGGTCCACGATGAAGGCGAGGAACTGTTGGATGCGGCGAGCCGCGGCGAACTCCCGCGAGGCGAGAACTTTGTCGAGGTGCTGGCGCACGGAAGCCGGGTCACAGGGGGAGTCCTCGACCCCGGCGGGCTCGCGCGCCGCCCCGTTCGGGCCTGGCCGGAACCATCCCATGGCGGAGATTCGCATCAGTTTAACACGCAATGGCCAGGTGGGCCTAAGACTTTAAGAATCAATGAATCTAACGTGTTAGTGACGGCTTCTAGCTTGGCAAACGAACGCTCCCGGTGCAGACTGACAGCTTGTACTAGGGTTTTTCGCTGAGGTCTCGGTGGAGGAATCATGAAACGGCTCCGAAGTCTTGTCTTGCTCACCGGTGTTCTGGCTCCGGTAATGAGCGCCCAGGTGATGTATACCGTCAGACCGCTCACCCTGGCCGCGAACAGTGAATACAGCGCGGTGAACGCGCTCAACAACCAGGGGCAGGCCGCCGGGTGGTCGGACATCGGCGCGAGTGACAGCACGCGCCATCCATTTCTGTACAACGGCGGGACGATGGCCGATCTGGGCACTTTCGGGGGCCCCGGGTGGAGCGGCGCCAACGGGCTCAATAATTTGGGCCAAGTGGCCGGCTATGCGTATTACGCCAACGGCGAGGAGCATGCCTTCCTGTACACGGGCGGGCTGGTCGACTTGACGCCCGACGACACTGCGGACGGCATCAGTTACCGCAGTTCGGCGAACGGCATCAATGACCGCGGCCAGGTTGTCGGCTTCATCCAAAACCCCAACGGGCTCACTCCCCAGGACCGTCTCACGCGCGCATTTGTTTACAGCGGCGGAACGCTCACCGTACTGGGGGCCACGGATACCAGCAGAAACACTCAGGCTATGGGCATCGACGCGAGCGGCGAGATCTACGGCATCGCCAACAACTACAACGGCCTCACCGGCGCCTACGGCTGGTTCTACAGCGACGGCACGTTCACCAACATGTTCTCGCCGTGCGCCAACAACTGCAGTTCCGTGAATGCGATGAACAATAGCGGCCAAGTGGTCGGGGGAGTGGGCGGCGCTTATCGATACGCGTTTCTTTACAACGGCAGGACGAGCGCGAAGACCGACCTGACCGCCGCGAGCGCCTATTCGGGCTATGGAGGCACCGCGAATGCCATCAACGACAATGGCCAGGTGGTGGGCTATCTCCTGGACTCGACCGCGGATGAGATCGGGTTCATTTACACCGCCGGGACGTATGTCTATCTGAAGGCGTTCGCGACTGCGCCGAATGGGAGCAACTGGAATCAACCGCAGACCATCAATAGCTGGGGTCAGGTTGGTGGCGAGGCATTGGGGAGCGACGGGAATTGGCACGGCTATGTTTACAGCAATGGTGTCATGTCCGATGTGAACACGCTGGTCGATCCGGCGCTGGGCGTGAACTTCCATAACGTCAGCCACATCAACGATTCCGGCCTGCTCGTCGCGACCAGTGCGAACTACGTGGACTACCTGTTGACGCCGGTGCTGACCATCGTCTCGGCTCACAGTGGGAACTTCCAGCCCGGCCAGCAGAATGCGACGTACACTTTGACGGTGACGAATGCGGCCAATGCGCCGGCCACCAGCGGGACAGTGACAGTGACCGAGAACGTCCCGTCCGGTCTTACGCTGGTTTCGATGTCGGGGACGGGGTGGACCTGTCCCGCCGGCAAGAACACCTGCACGCGCAGCGACGCGCTGGCCGCGGGCGCCAGCTATCCGGCCATCACCGTGACGGTGAGTGTCGCGGCCGGCGCTGCCTCGCCGCAGGTGAATCGGGCCAGCGTGGCGGAGGCCGGCATCCAGCTCGGAGCCACCAGCGATTCGACGGTGATCCAAGCGCTGGGGACCTCGTCGGTTACAGCATCCAGCGCGACGGCGACGTACAGCAGGAACGACCAGAACGTCACGCTCACCGCCACGGTAACCACCCCCGGCGGCCCCGTGAACGCCGGCACGGTGTCGTTCACCGTGACGGGGATCGGAACCGTGGTTTCCGGAACGGTGACGGGTGGCAGCGCCAGCGCGGTCCTCACGATTGGCGGTGCTACCCCGGCGGGCAGCTATTCCATCAATGCGGTCTACAGCGGTGCCAGCGGGATCGCCGGCAGCAGCGACGCGACAAAGTCGCTGGTCATCTCGAATGCCGTGCCCGCGATCACGTGGGCGAACCCGGCTGACCTCACCTTCGGCTCGGCGCTCGGCTCCGGGCAGCTTGACGCGACGGCCAGCGTCACGGGCATCTTTACTTACACGCCGCCGGCCGGCACGGTGTTGCCGGTGGGAGCGAATACGCTTTCGGTGGTCTTCAATCCCAACGACACGGTCAACTACTCGTCCACTTCCGCCACGGCCATAGTGAACGTGGCGCCGGGAACGCAGACCGGCGCGCCCGGATTCGTGGTCACGCGGACCCTCAGCCGGGACTCGAGCAACAACATCGCAGTGGCGGTGTCGGTGACCAACACCGGCGGCCAGCCGAGCGCTGTAACAGGCGGGCCCTTCGTCGCGCTCGGCACGTGCCGGCTCGGATCCTCATCCCCGCTCTCGGTTGCGGGGGGGACTACGGCTGCGATCCTCCCGGGGGCTGCCGCACACTACACGGTGATCTTTCCCGGCTCGACGGGCGTGTCCGGCGCGACGGTGGTGCTGACCATGAATGGGACCTATTTCTCCCAGTGTGGTATGGGCTCCTGCTATGCCGGCAGCTTTGGCTCTTCGTCGCGCACCATGTTGCCTTGATCCTTGCTCAGGAGATTCTTCGTGAAGAACTTCATTCCGATTCTTGCCATGGTCCTGGCGGCCGCATGGTCGGCTCGGGCCGATGCCATCGACATCTCGCTGGACTCCCCGATGCTCAGCGGCACGTCGGGTGATGTGCTGCAATTCTCCGGGACGCTCACCAATACCACCGGCTCCGTCGTGTATCTGAACGCCGACAGCTTCGATTCCACGCTCCCCGACGCCAGCGCGATCGACGACAGCCCGTTCTTTAACAACGCTCCCCTCTTTCTCGGGGCGTCTGGGACCTCGGGGGACATCGGCCTGTTTAACATCGCGATCCTCGGTTCCTTCGCCCCGGGGACCTACACTGGCACCTTCACGTTGCTGGGCGGCGCAGGGCCGGACTCGCAGGACATCCTGGGTTCGGCCGACTTCACGGTGGTGGTGAACCAGACGACGGGCGTTCCAGAGCCGGCGACGCTGCCGCTCCTCGGCGCGGGCATGAGCGCGCTGCTGGCCTGGAAACGAACACGGCGGGTCCGCCCCGACTAGTCCCCTTTTCGCCGCCGCTTGCCGACGGGACCGTGAGAGAATCCGGGGGCACGCCCAGGTTTGTCCGCATGCCGATTACTCGGCGCCGCTAACCTGGGGCGCCCCCGGATTCTCTCACGGTCCCCGCGAGCGTGCGGTGTTTTCCCGCGAGCCTGCCCAATCCAGCCCCCACTGCGCGGTTACACTATGGAGTTACGCCCCGGCCGGGGCGGGCCGGCGGCGCGAAGACTTTTTTCGCCCCGCGAGCGTCATTGAGAAGGAGCCGAAGAGTTGATCTTCCGCGAGGTCGAGGACCGCGACCTGATCGCGCGTGCCCGCGGCAAGGACGTGGAGGCTTTTAACCTCCTCGTGTCCCGGTGGGAGAAGCGCGTGTTCAACTATCTGTTGCGCCTCGTCCGCAGCCGGGAGGACGCTCTCGACTTGAGCCAGGACGTGTTCTTGAAGGCTTATCAGAATCTCGGGAAGCTCGAAGATCCGGAACGATTCGGCCCGTGGCTGTTTCGCATCGCCCACAACGAGGCGTTCTCGTTTTTCCGCGGCCGACACCCGGAGGACGAGCTTCCCGCCGAATCCGCTCCGTCGCCGTCCCGCTTCCGGATGTATCCGGCGGAGCTTTCGGTGGCCGTCGAAGCGGCGCTCGGCCGCCTTTCCGCGGACCAGCGCGAAGCCGTTGTTCTGAAGGTCTACGAAGGGTTCAAGTTCGAGGAAATCGCGGAGGCGCTGGACTGCCCGGTCTCGACGGTGAAGTCGAGGCTGTACACGGCGCTCGACGTCCTCAAAGAGGCTCTGGCTCCAATCGCGTCGCGGGGTGTCCAATGAGCTGCTCTCCTTTCGATCTCAAAGACTACCTTTTCGGCGAACTCGGCGAGGCGGAATGCGCCCGGGTTCGCACCCATGTGGAAAGTTGTCGGGGGTGCGCCGAAGAACTGGACCGGCTGCGGCTGACCGAGGCGGCGCTGCACTCGCTGCGCGAGGAGGAACCGCCCCGCCGCATCGCTTTCGTCGTCTCGGACCGGGTTTTCGAGCCGCGCTGGTGGCAGGTGTGGTGGAATTCGGCGCCTCGCCTGGGATTCGCCTCGGCGGCGCTGCTGGCGATTGCGATCCTGGTGCATGCCTTCGCGCGGCCGGTGGTGGTGGTCCCTCGCCCTGCCGTCGAAGCGGCTGCCATCGAGGCGAGTATCCGCGCCGGGAGCGCCAGCCGTGTCGATGCCGCCGTGCGGGCCGCGGTCGCCGAAAGCGAAGCGCGGCAGGCGCGGAAGACCGCGGATCTGGTGGAGGCTGCGCGCCGGGATATCGAGTTTCAGCGCCGCGCCGATCGCGTGGCGTTCGAGGAAACGGTAACGCTGCTGCAGAAGAGGTACAACGGACTGCTCATGGCGAGCGCCGAATATGGAGGCCGGCCGTGAAGTCTATCCTTATCGTTCTTGCACTCGCGTCCGTTCTTGCGGCCGCCGACAAGCCAGCCGCCGACAAGCCCCGCGTCACGCGCGAGGCGCTGGCCGGCGTCGAGAAGAGCACGGATGGCGCCATACGCTCCTGGGATGTCACCGACCCGGTCGACCTGCTAGGGTTCACGCGCGCCGTCTACCTGCCTGGTTATGGCGTGGTGTTCACCACGGAGGTCAACCTGGTGGTTACGATGATGACTCCCATGAGCCCGCCGCTCACCGGCCAGAAACTCGTCCAACTGAAGGAGAAGAAGCGGCAACGGTTGACGTTCGTGCGCAATTGGATGCGCCAGGCGCTGATCGACGCCGGGGGTTCGCTCGACCAGGTGCCGCCGGGGGAACGGATCGTTTACGCGATGACGCTCTTCTACCAGTACTTCGAGGACCATAGCGGCATGCCGAACCAGATCGTCATCGAAGCGCCGCGGCAGGCGCTCGCCGACTTCAAGGCCGGCCGCATCGACCGGGAGAAGCTCGACGCCGCGATCACGGCCTGGGAGATCTAGATGCGCCTCGGCGAAATGCTCGTGGCGCGGCAGTTGATCGGGCCCGAGGACCTCGAACGCGCGCTCGATATGCAGAAGGAGCGCGGGGAGAAGATCGGCAAGGTGCTGATCGAACTCGGGTTCGTGGCCGCGCGCGACGTGCTCGCCGCGCTCTCCGAGCAGTTGGGGATTCCTGTAGTGACGTTCGATGGCCCGCCTCCCTCCATCCCGGAGACGGAGGGCCTGGCCCCGCGTTTCATGCGCCAGTGCCGGTTTCTGCCCTACGCCGCAGCGGACTCCACGCTCACCATCGCCATGGCGGATCCGCTCGACTTCGAGACCCTCTCGGCCGTGCGCGGCTTCACCGGCCTGAAGGTGGAAGCGGTCCTGGCCCCCGAGGCGGAGATCCTGGACGCCATCGACAAGTTTTACGGCGAGCGGGAGCAAGAGGCCTCCGAGAGCGAGGCGCGCACCGGAACCGCGGAGGAGGACCTCGAGCAGCTCCGCGATATGGCCAGCGAAGCGCCGGTGATCCGCCTGGTCAACACCATGATCGCGCAGGCCGCCGAGAAGCGCTCCAGCGACATTCACATCGAGCCCTTCGAGAAAGAGTTCCGCGTCCGCTACCGCGTGGACGGAGTGCTCTACAACCAGGAGCCTCCGCCGCGGGAATTAAAGGCTGCCATCATCTCGCGCGTGAAGCTGATGGCCAAGCTCAATATCGCCGAGCGCCGGCTGCCGCAGGACGGCCGCATCAAGATCAAAGTGATGGGCCGCGAGGTGGATCTGCGCGTTTCTACGCTGCCCACGCTGTACGGCGAGAGCGTCGTCATGCGCCTGCTCGACCGCTCGGCGGGCGACTTCTACGACCTTTACCGGCTGGGCTTCGACGAGCACATGCTGAGCCGCATGGAGCACTACACCTCGCTCCCCCACGGCATTCTGCTGGTCACAGGACCCACCGGCAGCGGGAAGTCGACCACGCTCTACGCGGCGCTCAAGCGCATCAACCTGCCCGACAAGAAAATCATCACCATCGAGGACCCGGTGGAGTACCAGATGGACGGGATCAACCAGATCCACGTCAATACGCAGATCGGGCTGACGTTCTCTTCGGGGCTGCGGCACATCGTGCGCCAGGACCCGGACGTGATCATGGTTGGCGAGATCCGCGACCGCGAGACCGCGGACATCGCCATCCGGGCGGCGCTCACCGGCCACTTCGTCTATTCCACTCTGCACACCAACGACGCCCCCTCGGCCATCACGCGCCTGGTGGACATGGGCGTGGAGGAGTACCTGATCAGCTCGACGGTGGTGGCGGTGCTGGCGCAGCGGCTGGTGCGCCTCATCTGCCCGCACTGCAAGCAGCCCGCCGGCACGCGCACCGCCTACGACGGGAAGCCGGTGGCGTGCTTTCGTGGCGCCGGCTGCGAGCGTTGCAACAACTCCGGCTATACGGGCCGGGTCGGCATCTTCGAGCTGATGGAGCTGAACGACGACCTGCGCGGCCTGATTCTGGCAAAGTCCGACGCGGCCACTTTAACCACCGCGGCGCGGCGCCACGGCATGCGCACGCTGCGCGAAGACGGCTGGATGAAAGTGTCTCAGGGCGTCACCTCGGCAGACGAAGTGCTGCGGGTGACCCAGGAGTTCTAATGGCAGAAGGTTATCACTTCCAGGCAGTGGCGCCGGACGGCAAGGTCCGCGCCGGCATCCTGCATGGAGAGACCGAGAAGGCCGTGGCGCGCGAGCTGAGCAGCCAGGGCCTGATCCCGGTGTACGTGGGACTCGCGCCGAAAAAAGGTTTCCAACTGAAGCTGCCATCCTTCACCCGCGGCAAGCGGCGCGACGTTCTGTTCTTCACGCAGGAGCTCTCTACGTTGTTGAACGCCGGCGTGCCGCTTGACCGCGCTCTTTCGATCACCGCCGAGCTGACCGAACACGCCAGCTTCACCTTCGTGGTCCAGGATGTGCTGCGGATTCTGAAAGGGGGGCGCTCGCTGGCCGACAGCATGGGCGCGCACCCCGAGTATTTCTCGAAACTCTACATCAACATCATCCGGGCGGGGGAGGCGAGCGGCGCCCTGGGGCCCGTCTTCAAGCGCCTGACGGAGTTCGAGCGCACCCGCGACGACTTGCGCGGATACATCATCTCCGCCATGATCTACCCGGGGCTGCTGATGATGGTCGGCTTCGCGTCCATCATGATCCTGATGAACTTCGTGGTGCCGCGCTTTGCGCAGATGTTCCAGGAATCGCGCATGCGGATGCCTCTGCCGACCCAGATCCTGATCTCGACCAGCGCCTTCGTGAGGGCCTATGGGTGGATCGGCCTGCTGGCGACGGCCGCGGCGGGTGTGGGGTTCTATTCGTATGTGCGCAGCGCGGCCGGGCGGCTGTGGTGGGACTCGTTCCGGTTGAAAGTGCCGGTGCTGGGAGACGCGTTGCGCAAGGCCGAGACCTCCCGTTTCGCGCGCGCCATGGAGACGCTGGTGGCTAACAGCGTTCCCTTGGTACAATCGCTCGGTATTGCCGCCGCCATCCTGAACAACACCCGCATCGCGCGCTCCCTCGAAGCGGTTGCGCAAGGCGTTAAGCGTGGGGAGGGGCTGGCCGCGCCGCTGCGGCGGACGGGCGAATTTCCGCCCCTGGCGAGCCACCTGCTGAGCGTGGGCGAGGAGACCGGACGCCTCGACCAGATGTTCGAGCGCATGGCGGATATTTACGAAGCCGATACGCGCGCGGCGATCCGGCGTTTTACGGCGTTGTTCGAGCCGATGATCATTCTCGTGATGGGCATCTTCATCGGCGCGCTGATCCTGAGCATGTTGCTGGCGATCACCAGCATCAACGAAGTGGCGGTGTAACCATGAGAAAGCGCAGAAGAGCGAACCAGGCGGGCGTCACCCTGATCGAGATGCTGGTGGTGGTGACGATCATCGCGCTGTTCGCGGGACTGGTCGGGCTGAGGATGTGGAAACAGGCCGACAAGGCCCGCGTGACGGCGGCGCGCGCCCAAATCAGCACACTGATGTCCGCGCTGACGACATACAAGATGGATACGGGGCAGTTCCCCACCACCGAGCAGGGATTGCAGTCGCTGCGCACGGCGCCGGCCGGCGTGAACAACTGGCAAGGGCCCTACCTGGAACGCGAGCTTCCCAACGATCCGTGGGGCAATCCCTACGTTTACCACTACCCGAGCGAGCAGGGCGAGGAGCCGGAAATCATCTCCTACGGCGCGGACGGGCAGCCGGGAGGCGACGGCATCAACGCCGACATTGTGAGCTGGAAGGCGCAGTGAGGCGGGCCGGCAGGCTAAAACGCGCGCCACCAGCCGGCGTGACGCTGATCGAGATGATGATCGTGGTGGGGCTGATCGCGCTGATCGCCGGCATCACCTTCCCCGCGTTTTCCTCGGGCATCGACACGCTGCGGCTCAACCAGGCGGCCGGCGGAGTGGTCAACTTCTTCAACGAGGCGCTCAACCGGGCGGAGCGGCGCGAGCAGGCGGTCGAGATCACCGTCATCCCGGCGCAGAAGACGCTCGTGATGCACTCGGCCGAACCGGGATTCGAGAAGAAGTACGAGTTGCCGCAGGGCATCTCGATCGTGAAGGTCTTGCCGGAGATGGAGGCGGGCGAGGACGGCCCGCGCCAGTTCCTGCTGTTCCCCGGGGGCGCCGTCCCGCGGGTCGGAATCGAACTCGCCAATGCACGCAATGCGCACCGGATCGTGCGCGTGGACCCCATCACGGGCGTCCCACAAGTCGAGCAAGTCCAGAGCAAATGAGGCGGCGCGGTTTTACACTGCTCGAGATGCTGGTCGCCACGGCGATCATGGGAATCGCCGTGGTGGGCCTGATGGCCAATCTTTCGGCCTCGCTCAGGAACGCCTCGCGCCTGACCGACTACGACCGCGCCGCCCTCCTGGCGCACGAGAAGATGGACGAGCTGCTGCTCGATCCCCGGCTGCCGAACCTGGGAGTCATCCGAGGTGTCTTCGACCCGGCGGCCGCCGGGAACACGGAGGCCGGCTGGAGCGCGCGGCTCACGCCCTTCGAGGTCCCGCCCAACGCGCCCCCCGGCAGCGAGATCCTGGAGCGGCTCGAATTGCAGGTGTGGTGGGGGCCGGAAGGCCGCCGGCGGACGCTGGCGTTGGAGGGCTACCGGGTGGGCATGCTCCCGGTGGCGGAGGCCCAGCCATGAACGGCACACTGCTCCCTGACGGTCGCGGCTCGGCTTCGGAACAGAAAGGTGTGACGCTGATCGAACTGCTGGTCGCGATCACGCTGCTGAGCCTGCTCTCGCTGGGACTGCTCATGACGCTGCGGGTCGGCCTCAACGCCATGGACAAGGCCAACGCCAAGCTGATGGCGAACCGCCGCGTGGCGAGCGTCGAGCGCATCATGCGCAGCGAGATCGAGAACTTGATTCCAGTCGTGGCGAACTGCGTGTCCGACGCCGACCGGCCGCCCGAACGGCTCATGTACTTCGAGGGCCGGCCGGACTCCATGCGCTTCGTTTCCAGCTACTCTCTCCAGGAAGCCTCGCGTGGCATGCCGCGCATCCTGGAGTTCCAGGTGATTCCGGGCGACCTGGGCGTGGGAGTGCGCCTCGTGGTCAACGAGCTGGTCTACAGCCCGCAGCAGGCCGGCGCCACCTGCACGGGCAGCGTACAGGATCCGGACACGGGCGCCGTGATGGCGGTGTTCCGGCCGATCCAAGTGGGCCCGGGCTCGTTTGTGCTGGCCGACAAGCTGGCGTACTGCCGCTTCCGTTTCCGCGATTTCCAGCCGCCACCTATTGGCGAGCAGTGGCTCCCAGTGTGGCCGCCGGGGCGATGGCCCACGGCGGTCGAGATCGACATGGCCCCTCTTGCTCCCGACCCCGCGCGCCTGCCACTGGCGACCATCACGGTGCCGACGCGGGTGAACCGGCAGCCCTATGAGCCCTATGTCCAGTAAGGGGAGGGGAAGCGCGCTGATCGCCGTACTGTGGCTGGTGGCCGCGCTTTCGGCCATTGCCTTCACGGTGGCGAGTACGGTCCGCTCGGAGGTCGGCCGGGTATCGAACGCCACCGACGGCCTCAAGGCGTACTACTTGGCCACGGGGGCGATCGAGCGTGCCTTGTTGTACATCCAGTGGGGGCCGGTCTACCGGAATCCCGACGGAACCTCGCGATATTACGACGGGGGCCCCGTCATGCGGCTCGAGTTTCCAACCGGGCGTGCCGTGGTCGAAGTGATTCCGGAGACATCTAAGCTGAACGTCAATTCGGCGCCCCTAGAACAGCTTTACAGTCTTGCCTCGGCGGTCGGAGCGGCGCCGGAGAGGGCCCGCGCGATCGCCCTGGGGATCGTCGATTGGCGCTCTCCGCTGATCGCGCCCCCGGACCAGCTTTCTCTCCCCGGAACTTCGTCTTTCCGCCCCCGCCATGCGTCCTTTGAAGAGATCGAGGAACTGCTGCTGGTCAATGGCATGACGTCGGAACTGTTCTATGGCACTTACGAGCGGGACGCGCAGGGGCGCCTGGTGTGGCGCCACGGCCTCCGGGACTGCCTTTCCGTCTATGGGTCCGAGGGTGCGGTGGACGTGACCGCCGATCCGGCGGTGCTGGCGGCCGTAGGAGTGCCTCCCGACGCCGTTTCCGCGATTGTAGGGCTCCGGCAGCAGGTCCCGATCCTGGGCCCCGAGCAGTTGAATGCGCTCGGCCAGGGTGTCCCGGGGATGCAACGCGTCGGCATCCTCCGCGGTTCGATCTTTACGTTGCGGGCCACGGCGCAGTGCCGCCAGGCGGACGGGACGCTTTCCGACGCCCGCCGGTCCGTAGCCGCGCTCATCAAGCTGCTCGACCGGTCGAAGTTCAAAGAGCCTTACCATATCCTGCGCTGGTACGACAACGTGTGGGTGCAATGAATCTGGACTTTCCAGAGCTGCGAAGACTGCTCGCCGTCGGTACGGGCGTGGGCATCGAGATCGAAGACGATGTGCTGCGCGTGGCTGCGGTGCGGTTGAGGCCGACCGGAGCCCGTCTGCTGGGGGCGGCCACCATCAACGGTTTCCGCGAGCGGACTGCGGCCGGCTGGGGTGCGGTGTGCGCGGATTTCCTCAAGCGCACCGGCGCCAGCCATCTGGCGGCCACAGTGCTTTTGCCCCGGCGCGACGTCATCGTGAGGCTGCTGATGCTGCCTGGCGTCCGGGACCAGGACATCGCCCCTGCCATTGAGTTCCAGATCGATTCGATGCACCCGTTTGCGGAGGAGCAGGCGGCCTATGCCTGGACCCGGCTTGGCCGCAGCGGAGCGGTGCTGGTCGCCATCACGCGTAAAGAAACATTGGAGCGCTACTTCGGCCTGTTCGCGGAAGCCGGAATCAAGGTCGCCGCGTTCACTTTCTCAGCCGCAGTCCTCTACTCGGCCTCCCGGCTTTTGGCGCGGCCGCCGGCGGGCGGCTTTCTGACCTTCCTCCCGGCCGGCGACGGCCTGGAAGCTTACGGCGAGAGCGAAGCCCGGCCGGTGTTTTCCGCAGCCTTCGATTTGCCGCGGGACCGGGCCGCGGGCCTCGCCACCGCTGAGCTGCGCCTCGATTCCGGCCTGGAGCCAGTGGACGCCGCCGCGCTGCTGCCGAGCCCCGCGGGCGCCCCCCCCGACTACGATTTCTCCCGCAACGCACTGGCGTACGCGGCGGCGCTGGCCGGGGCGTGCCCCCGGCTGGCGCTGCCCATCAACCTGCTGCCGCCCGAGAACCGCAGCTCGAACGCGCGCGCGATGTACGTGCCTACGGTAGTCCTGGCGGCCGCCGCCCTGTTGTCGGTGGGGGCGCTGGCCTCGATCTCGCCGGTCAAAGATCGCGAATATCTGCGCGCTCTCGAGAAGGAGACGGTCCGGCTCCAACCGCTGGCGGGCAAGGCGGGCCAGATCGACCATGCTATCGACGCGACGCGCGCCCGGGCCCGGCAACTGGACGACTTCCGCCGCCGCTCCAAGAGTGCGCTCGATGCCTTGGCGGAAGTGAACAAGCTGCTGGAACCGCCCGCCTACCTAAGCTCCCTCGAAATGGCGCAGGATTCCATCACGCTGACCGGAAGCGCCGAACGCGCCGAGCCGCTGCTGAAGATGTTCGACAACTCGCCGCTGTTTCAGGGTTCGGAGTTCACCATCCCGCTTACCCCCAGCGGCAAGATGGAGATGTTCCGGATCCGCGCGGCCCGCAAGGGAGTGCCGCAGTGAGTCTCAATCGGCGCGACAGGCGGGCGCTAGCCATTTTGGGCGCGTGCGCCGCGGTGGCTGCCCTCGTTGCGATCTACCTGTTCGCCGGCGGCGGCGCCGCCCCCGCGGCCGCCCAATCGGACAACATCCCCGCCGCCGAGAAGCGTCTGGCGCGGGTGCGCCAGCAAGCGGCGACGGTGGACGGGAAGCAGCAGGTGCTGAAGCAGGTTTCGGCCGAACTGGCACAACGCGAGAAGGGCATCATCCAGGCCGGGACCGCCGCGCAGGCGCAGGCTCTGTTGCTCGACCTGGTGCGCCGTACGGCCCGCGAGCAGACGCCGCCGGTCGAGCTCAGCGGGGTCGAGTTCCAGCCCGCTTCCCAGTTCGGCGAGTACGCGGAAGTGCACGTGGGCATTCAATTCACCTGCCACATCGAGGAGTTGCTGAACCTGCTCGCCGACTTGGCGAACCGGCCCGAGGCGATCACCACGGACGAGATGCACATCAGCGCTCACGACGCCAAGCAGAAGACCATTTCGGTCCGCATGCTCGTTTCCGGGGTGATCCCGCGCCGGCTCGTGCCGGACAAGAAAGGGAGCGCCCGGTTTTGACGAAGAAGCTGCTGTTACTCGATTTTGCGCTGGCAGTCATCGTCTGCGTGCTCGTGGTTCAGGCGCGGGACCGCTGGACCGAGGCGCGCAAGCGGTCCGAGGTGATGTTCAGCCAAGCGCTGAAGCAGCTTCCGCCGCCGCCTTACTCCCCACTACCGGCCGTCCCCGGCGTCACCGCGGCGGCGTACAGCGCGGTGGCCCTGAAATGCCCGTTCAGCGCCGACCGGAACCCGACCGTGGTCGTCGAGCCGCCCAAAGAGCCGCCGATGCCGCCCCTCCCGATCTATTACGGCATCATGAACCTGAGCGATGGCGAGACGGCGATCATGAGCGCCAAGGCGGGCGAGCCCAGCCAAGGGATCCATTTTGGCGAGAAGGTGGGCGAGTTTACCCTGCTGGCGGTCGAGGACGACAAGGTAACACTGGAGTGGAACGGCAAGACCGTGACCAAGAAGGTCTCGGAGTTGAGGGCGCCTGCGGAAACGAGCCGGGCCGCCGCCTCCAGGTTGGCAGAGGCGTCGCCCCCCAAGACGCAGCAGCCCCTCGCTCCAGCCGACGCATCGCCTTCGGACGATATCGGCGGGGGCGCGAGGGCCTGCCGCAAGGGCGACGATTCGCCCGCGGGCACCCTTAAGGACGGTTGGAAGAAAGTGCTGATCATGACCCCGATGGGCAACGGCTGCCATTGGGAGCGTGCCAATTGACGCCCGGATCTCCGGGAAGGACTGATTCCATGAGAATACTTTGCGTTTTCTTGACTTTGGCAGGATTGGCCGGCTCCCTGTGCGGACAGCAGCCGGCGCAGACTCAACCCCGAGCTCACGTCGAAGCGTCGCCTGGGGACGACATTGGCGGAGGCGCGCGCGCCTGCCGGAAGGGCGACGATTCCCCGGCGGGCACCCTGAAGGACGGTTGGAAGAAGGTGCTGATCCTGACCCCGATGGGCAACGGCTGCCATTGGGAGCGGGCCAACACGGAAGCGGACCCGCGTGCGGAAGCGAGCCCGGCCGCTGTCTCCGGGTCGCCCAAGGCGCAGCAGTCCCAAGCTCGCGTCGAAGCATCGCCTGGGAACGACATTGGCGGAGGCGCGCGCGCCTGCCGGAAGGGCGACGATTCCCCGGCGGGTACCCTGAAGGACGGTTGGAAGAAGGTGCTGATTTCGACCCCGATGGGCAACGGCTGCCATTGGGAGCGAGCCAGCACGGAAGCGGACACGCGTGCGGAAGCGAGCCGGGCCGCCGTCTCCGGGTCGCCGGGGGCGCAGCAGCCCCAAGCTCAGGTCGAAGCATCGCCTGGAGACGACATTGGCGGAGGCGTGCGGGCCTGCCGGAAAGGCGACGATTCCCCGGCCGGCACCCAGAAAGACGGTTGGAAGAAGGTGCTGCTCTCGACCCCGATGGGCAGCACCTGCCGTTGGGAGCGAGCCAACTGACCTTGATCCCGGGCCGCGCCGGGGAGGACTAGTTATATGAGAATGCTTCGTGTTTTCTTAATCCTGGCAGGATTGGGAGGCGCGTTGTGCGGGCAGCAGCCGCCGCAAACGCATGCCTCCCAGTCTCCGACCTTTGCGCTTCCGTCACACAGGCCGAGCCCGGCGCCGGCGCCAGCCGTGCAGAAGCCTGAAGCGCAGGACGCGGACGAGGATGCCGATTCGCAGAAGTCCGCCCCTCAGCCTACCGCGCCCGCAGCGCCGCACGTCCCGGGCCAGGGCAGGCGATCTGCGGCCGGCGTGATGCTCAATGTCCAGGGCGCCTCCCTCACTGACATCGTCGACATGCTCGCCAGGCAGCTCGGGATCAACTATATTCTCGATCCGCGGGTGAAGGGATCGGTGATTATCAACACCTACGGAGAGATGCGTAACGTGGACGCGCGCGCGCTCCTGGAGACGATCCTGCGCATCAATGGCGCCGCCATCGTCCAGGTCGGCGATATCTACCGCATCGTGCCGGTCGGCGAAGTGAGCCGTCTCCCGCTTGCGCCCCAGTTCGGCGCCAAGACGTTCCCGGACGACGAGCGCATGATGTTGAACCTGGTCTTCCTCAAGTACGCCACTGTGGGCGAGCTTTTCAAGCTGCTCCAGCCGTTCGTCGGCGAAGGCGGCTCGCTGACCAGCTATGACCCTGCCAACCTGCTGCTGATCCTGGACAACAGCCGCAACATGCGGCGCACCATGGATCTGATCGCCCTGTTCGACAACGACGTGCTGGCCAGCCAACGGGTCCGGCTGTTTGAGGTCCGCAACGGCCGGCCGTCCGACTTGGCCCAGGAGATGGAGTCGGTCATGAAGGCGGTGTCGCTTGGGGACAAAGAGAGCGTCGTCAAGTTCCTGCCGATCGACCGCATTAACACGATCGTCGCCATCGCACCCAACCCAGGCGTTTTCGAGCAGGTGGGGGCGTGGCTCGCAAAGCTGGACATCGCGCCGAAGGTGACCGCGGGCACCCGCAGCAACTATGTCTATCGTGTGAAATATAGCTGCGCGGACAGTCTGGCCTCCGCGATCATGCAGCTTTATGTTGGCTACGGCTACGGCATGGGCATGGGCATGGGTGGGATGGGGATGGGCAACAACTGCGGGTTGTCCAACTCGACGCTGAATCCGTCCGGACTGGGCGGCATGGCTGGTGGCGGCTACGGTGGCGGCTACGGCGGCGGCGGGTACGGCGGCGGCGGGTATGGCGGCGGAGGGTATGGCGGCGGCTACGGCGGCGGCTACGGCAGCGGGATGTATGGCGGCGGTGGGTATGGCGGTGCGATGTACGGCAGCGGGGCGGCTCAGGCCACTGCGGCCACCGCGGCGGGTCAGACCCAGACTACCGGTTCTGCCGGAATGCCAATGGCCTCCGCGGACCAGACGGGATCCTATCTAGGGTACGGAGCCCAGTTGGGGCCGAATACCAAGGTGCCGCGGGTCATTCCGAACCCGATGGACAACACCCTCCTGATCCAGGCAACCCCCCAGGATTACGCGGAGATCCTGAAGCTCCTCCTCGAGCTCGACGTGGCGCCGCGCCAGGTGCTGGTCGAAGCCAAGATCTACGAGGTCGACCTCTCGGGTGAGTTTTCCAGCGGCGTGGAGGCATACTTACAGAACAAGAATACGGCACCACCGACCGGGTTCTCGGCCGGCACGGCGCTGCAAGCCATCTCGACCGGATCGAGTCTGAACTTGACCGCGGGCATGCTGGTGGGCGCCAGCCGGCAGTTGGGGGCGGTGCTGGTGGCTTCGGAACAGAAGGGGCGCTCCAAACTCATCTCGGCCCCCAGGCTGATCGCCACCGACAGCATCGCCGCCTCCATGAATGTGGGCGACGAGGTTCCGACCATCAGCTCGCAAGCTGCGGGGGGCATTACTGTCGGCGGCAGCTCGCAGGTCTTCCAGGGGATTCAGAACGTCCAGACGGGCGTCACGCTGAACGTGCTGGCGCGCGTCACACCGGGCGGCATCGTAACCTTGAAGATCCAGCAGGACGTGAGTGCGCCAGTGGCGCCCGCGGCTAGCGCCGCGATCCAGTCTCCGTCTTTCACGCAGCGCTCCTTCAGCACGCAGGTGACCGTGCAGGATGGCGACACCATAGCGATTGGTGGCATTATCCTGGATACCGATACCTACTCAACCGGCGGCATCCCGCTCCTGAACCGGATCCCATTCATTGGCGCGGCTTTCGGAAGCAAAAGCGTCACGAAGAACCGGACCGAGATGGTGGTGCTCATGACTCCCCACATCATCTACGACACCAACCAGATCGCGGAAGCGAGCGAAGAGGTGAAGGCGGGTCTGAAGGGGTTGCGATCCATGATGAAGGAGTAGCGGCCGCGGCGAGAATTCGTCAGAAGAGGCCGGAAATACCACTTCTTGTCACCGGGCTCAACGCCAAAACCTAGCCGGTGCACCCTGGTCCGATGGTCCCGGAATTGCCCGCTGGTGCCGGTATGAGAGCATCAGGCACCACAGCCTATGTAGAACCCCATCGCGATGTGTCTTTGCATACGCGATCATGGTCCGGTTCGAGGAACGTCCAGGGTTTTGACTCCTTCCTGTCCGAACTTGGGATTCCGAGCGGCCAGTCGGCTTCCACGACGACGGCAGCCGCCGCAGCACCCGCCGCTACGACGGCGGTCGCAGCCGCCGCGGCGCCCGCCACCGGCGCTACTGCATCCGCCCTGCAGTTGGAGGTGGCGACCGCAGCCGCACCGGCTGCCGAGGCGCAGGCCAGTACCTCCACGGTTCAGACCGCCGCGGGCGCCGCTGCGGCCTCGGCGTCGACTGGCACGCAGGGGCCGCAAAGCTGCGGCGGCCCGGGCCTCACCACGGCGAGCGGCACACCTCTGATTATCCTTAACTCGCAGCCAGCGGCCGGCTACCAGGGGCCGGCGGCCTACAATCCGTATTACTGGACGGGCGAAACCCCCTATCAGGCCGGAACTGTTGTGGGCTACCAGAACTGGTTCCAGACCATCGACATCGGGACATTCGATCCGAGTTCGAATGCCGTCTCTTTCGAGGTGGACCCGAGGTGCTCCGCGAACCTGGCGGGAGGGGAAGAGGCGCTCCGCCTGGTTCAACAGTATGTCCCGAACGCCACGCTAAGGGCCCAGGACTTCCCGTGTCAGTTGCCGGGCCAACCGCAGAGCTATGACGTCCAACTCCCCAACGGCGAGCTGATGAACGCCGGGCTGATCCTGGCTAGCTACTACAACGAAAGCTACGGCGTGACGCAGGGCTCGGATGCATTCCTGCAGGAGCAATGCCAGATAGCGCTGGCCGGGGCGCCGTCCTAAGCGCATCCGGCGGGTAGAATTAAGATACGTCGGCTTCCGAAGGGGCTGGGTAGCCTCCGTAGGCCTCCGGTCTCAGTACCTTCGTACTGGACATACTACCTTCCTGTCGCAGGGGCTGCGGGGCCAGGGCGTGGCCCTGCGCGTCCACCCAAGAACTCTCGCGTTCCCGTGGAAAAGTGTTGACTTGCAACGTCTCCCGTGGTCTAATACGACACTGGCGGTGTGTGGAGTTGATTCTTCAGCGAAGGAGGGCCAACGAGCGACATCTAGGCGTTTTTGGCTTGACAAGGGGTAGCACTGAGACAATAATTAGGGTTGCACTCAGAAGTTAATGAGGTTCTGCCGCGTCTTAGGACGCGGCGGCGATACTCAGCTTGAATTCCGCGAGCGCTTTGGCGAACGAGAACAACAAGAGCACGTGACAAGATCCAGAGCGAGGGCAGGTGGCCAGCCGGTCGGGTTTTAGGAAAGCAACGACGCGACGGGTCAGGCCGGCAGTGCGTGCCTGTCCAAGTGATCGAGATCACATATCAGAGGCTCAGGTTGCAAAGAGACTTTCACCCATTCAATTCGAATTCCACTAAGGAGAAGGAAATGGCAGATTTTCGAAAATGGTTCATGGTGCTTGCCGTGGTGCTGGTTGCCGTGGCTTCCGCCAGTGCCCAGTCACAAATTACTACGATTCCGTGCGTCACCTCAGCCCAGCCGCCGATCATCCGGGCTGGCGCCATCACCGACTACATCGGTGAGGTTGACCTGAGTTGCGACGCCACCCTGATCAGCGCGACGGCCACGCCCACCGTGACGGTCCAGTTTGTCGTGGAGACGAACGCCACGGTCACGAACGCGATTCTCGGGACCGACAACTCGGTTCCGCCGGCTCCGGTCACGATGGCCGGCGCCGCTGTGGAATACACCCAGCAGCCGCAGACCGTCGTCGACACGGTTCAGGGGCGCATCTATTCGACCGGCACCCTCACGCAGAATGCGCTGCGGTTCCCGCACGTCGTACTGCCCATGGGGACGACGTTCACGGTCCGCTTCTTCGACATACGCGTGGCGCCCCTGGCGAACACGGTTACGATCTCCGGGGAGCAGCAGGTCTTAGCCTACGTGACCGCCAACACCGAGAATCCCAGCGGATACTCGGTTGGGTTCAGCAACGAGACGGTATCGGGGATCCCGGTGGCCTTTGTCGAACCGGCCCTGCTTTTCGCGGTGACGAATTGCACAGGCGCCGCAGCCAGCCCCATTATTTACCAACAGTGCATCGATTACCACCTGAGCAGCAGCACGTTTCCCGGAGGGGATCCGTCCGTCGTAAACGGCGTGACGTTCACGGAGCTGCAGCAGACCGCGTTCAAGAACATTGTCGAGGAAGACGGCGCCACGATTGGCCCGGGCACGCTCATCCTGCCGGGCGGTGGCACCATACCGACCCCCAGCCCGAGCGTGATCCCGTGGAATACGCAGATCTGCGATACGGGGCACGAAGGGACGGGATACGAGGCCGCCATCGACGACATGCCTCCGGTTCCAACCTGCACTTCGACCGCCGCCTGGGTTTCCAACGGCACACGGCTGTTGGCGACGTTCAACCTCGACTCACGGCTGGTTGGCAAGGTCACGGTCTGGGTGAGTTTTATGCAGAGCGCCGCCAGCAACGGCGGTACGGCTCAGCTCGTGACAATCACCAGCCCCTCGGGTACGGGTAACGAGGGTATCACGGCCGGGCGCAACTTTGTCCCCTGCGGGCAAGAAGGGAACACCTGGGTTGCGCTCCCCACCAACACGGCCTCTCCGGCCGCTGCTTGGGAAGTCACGTCAGACAACCTGGGCGTCCTGGAGAGCCTCACCTTCGCCTGGACCATTACCTACAACGAGGGCGCGCTGCCTTCGCTGCCCGCGGGATCGAGCTATTCTCCGCTCACAATCAGCGGCCAGCTCGCACCCACCTCCACGATTGCGGTGCCGTCTGCGATAGCGGTGCCGGTTGTGCGCTTCTACCCGAACCCGACCACAGGCACGGTGCCCATCACGATCGACCACTGCGTGACGAACATCCTGTTCCCGTACGTCGTCAACGTTCCCGGTGCTGGCGGCTACATCAGCGGCCTTGCGATCTCCAACACGTCGCTGGATTCGGCCTGGAATCTGACCGACCCGCCGTCGCAGCCCGTAGCGACTGCAAATGGCCCCGCTGCGGCCATTCCTAACTGGGGCGTCGTGACCGAACCCCTGCCCTACAACACCACGCCGCAGTCAGGCCCCTGCAACCTGTACCTGTTCGGTTCTGCTACTCCGCAGAACATGTCGGGAACTGGGACCGCAGTAGAGGCCATCGCCTCGGTCACCACGCCCAGCGTGTCTGCCGGGCAGGTCTTTGCCGACATCCTCCCGGACATCTTCAACCTCCCGGCCGGGAACTTTAGCGGCTACGTCATCGCCCGCTGCCAATTCCAGTTTGGGCATGGCTACGCTTACGTTCAGACTGCGGCCGGAGCGCCTACGTCTTACCTGGCGCTCATCATTCCGGATCGCAACGTTCTGAATGGGAATACGGGTGTTGGTGGGCTCTTTACGAGCACTCCGATCCGCATCGCTCAGCCGTTCAGCAATGCGACCTTCGACGAGCAGGGAGAAATTCTAGCTCCGTAGCTAGCCTCAGTAGTCAAGCCAACGAGGGAGGGGGAGAAATTCCCCTCCCTCTTTTTGTGTGTAGACACACACGGACCCGGCACATGCCCACGCTCGTCAATCAGCCCAGAGTCTCCCCGATGCTCAGGCCCGCCCCACTCCCATGGCGGCGAGCTTGTTGAGGCCGTCGATGAAAGCCTTGGCGCTGGCCTCGATGACGTCGGTCGAAGCACCGCGGCCCATGACCTTGCGGTCTCCCTCCTCGACGTGGACCGTCACCTCTCCCATGGCTTCGGTGCCGCTGGTTACGGCTCGGATCTCGTAACTCGAGAGCCGGGCCGAAACCTGGGCGGCTTGGCAGATGGCCTTGCAAACGGCGTCGACGGGGCCGTCTCCGATGGCAGCACCTTGCTTAAGCTCGTCCCTCGCCCGCAGGCGCACCGTGGCCGTGGGAATCGTGGCGGTGCCGCTCGAGACCTGCAGGTAGTCGAGATGGAACGTGTCCGGCACGGGGTGAAGCTCGTCATGGAGGATGGCGATGAGGTCCTCGTCGAAGACCTCCTGCTTCTTGTCCGCCACCACCAGGAAGCGCTCGTAGGTCTGGTCCAGCTCGCCCGGAGAAAGCGAGTATCCAAGCTTCTCGATGCGGTCCCGGAGGCCGTGGCGGCCCGTGCGGGCGGTCAGCACCACACGGCTTTCGGAGAAGCCCACGTCTTCGGGGCGGAGGATCTCGTAGGTCTCGCGCTGCTTCAGGAAGCCATCCACGTGAATGCCGGAGCTGTGCGCGAAGGCATTGCCGCCGACGACGGCCTTGTTGGGGGGGACGGCCATGCCGAGCATGTCCGCGACCAGGCGGCTGGTGCGGTAAAACTCGCGGGCGTCGATGCCGGTTTCGAATCCGAAGTAGTCGGCGCGCGTGCGGAGGGCCATCACCACTTCCTCGATGGCGGCGTTGCCGGCCCGCTCGCCGATCCCGTTGAGGGTGCCTTCCACCTGGCGCGCGCCGTTGACAACTCCCGCCAGCGCATTGGCCACCGCCAGTCCCAGATCGTCGTGGCAGTGCACACTGATGACCGCGCGGCCGATGTTGGGCACCTTCTCGCGGATGGACCGGATCAGGGCGCCGAACTGCTCCGGCACGGCGTAGCCCGTCGTGTCCGGGATGTTGACCACCGTGGCGCCCGCGTCGATGGCGGCCTCGAGCATCAGGAACAGGTACGCCGGATCGGCGCGGCCGGCGTCCTCCGCGTAGAACTCCACGTCGCCGACGTAGCTCCGGGCCAGCTTCACGGCGTCGACAGCCATTTGCAGGATGCGGGCGCGCTTCTCCTCGAGCGTCTTTCCGTATTTCTCGTCACGGAACTTTCCCATGACGTGAATGTCGGAGACGCCGATGCCGGTGTGGATGCGGGGCTTGCGAGCCTTGTCCAGCGCCCTCCCGCAGGCTTCGATGTCGGCCGCCACGGCGCGCGACAGGGCGCAGATGGTCGGGCCCTCGATCTCCTGCGAGATCGATTCGACGGCCTGGAAATCCTCGGGCGAGGAGTTGGGATAGCCGGCCTCGATGACGTCCACTTTCAGCCGCGCCAACTGCCGGGCAATGGTCAGCTTCTCGCCGCTTCCCAGGCGCGTTCCTGCCGCCTGCTCGCCATCTCTCAAGGTCGTGTCGAATACCGCAACTTTTTCGGGCATCGCAACTCCTGGTCGTTCTTTCGAGTGTACGACGGCGGCGCGCTTTTGTGCAGGCAAAGCAGCGCGTGGCTCGTTGCCCGTCGCCCGTTGCAAGGCCGTAAGGGCGAGTCGTGGCGCTTCGCGACCGCCGGGCTCTTGCGGTGCGAAGCCCGCGTAGCCTGGTCGGATCGACGGGCGACGAGCCACGAGCGACGGGCGTTGTGGCAACATGAGAAAGTGAAGCCGTCACCACAGGACCCGGGGAAGCGCCTTACCGAGCTGCGGAACGAACTGCTGAAGTTGCACACGGTTCTTCTCAACTCGGAGCGGGCCTTGTACGAACGCGACATCCAGCGGATTCGCTCCAGCAGGCAGTTCCTGGACCTGGCGCTGAACGATCCGGCCTTCGCGTGGCTGCGCGTGCTCTCGCAGTTGGTAGTGTTGATCGACGAGACTCTGGAGGCGGAGGAGGCTCCCAGCGGGGCCGAAGCCAGCCGGCTGGTGCGCCGGGCCCGCGAGCTTCTATCTCCAGGGGACGCGAACGGAGCTTTCGAGAAACCCTACCTGGAGGCGCTGCAGCGCGATCCAGACGTGATCCTGGCCCACGCCGCCGCGCGGAAGCTGCTGCACCGCCTGGAATGACGGGGCCCGTCGCCCGTCGGCGCGGGTACAATGGCGAGAGGCGCTATGCGGATACTTGCCTTCCACGCTCACCCCGATGACGCCGAGGCCCTGGCGGGCGGCACGCTCACGCTGCTGGCCGCGCAAGGCCACGAGGTCGTCATCGCCACCATGACGCCCGGCGACTGCGGATCGTCGGAGTACGCGCCGGAGCAGATCGCCGCCATCCGCCGCCGCGAGGCTACCACGGCCGCGGCGCTTTTGGGCGCGCGGTATATCTGCGCGGAATTTCGCGATCTGGCGGTTTTCAACGACGAGCCGGCGCGCCGCCGCGTGACCGAGATTCTGCGCCGCACGCGGGCGGAGTTGGTGCTGGCGGCCGCGCCCGAGGATGCGCAATGCGATCACCGGGCGGCCGGCAGCCTGGTGCAGGATTGCGCGTTCGCCGCGGCCACGCCCAACTATCGCACCGGCGCTCCCAACGCCGTGCCTCCACTTCCCAAGATCCCGCACCTGTACTTCATGGACCCGCCGGGAGCCTTCGACTCCGTCGTGCCGGATTTCGTGGTGGACATCGGACCGGCCTTCCCGCGCAAGCAACGGCTGCTGGCCCAGCATCGCAGCCAGCGCGAGTGGCTGCCGCAGTTCCTGGGTATCGACGATCCCCTACTGCGCATGGAGCGCTGGGCGCGCCAGCGCGGTGCGCTCGCCGGCATCGAGTTCGGTGAGGGATTTCGCCGCTGCCTGGGCCAGGGCTACCCGCAAGAACCGCTGCTCGAGGAACTGCTGGGAGGGGACGCTCGCCCGGTGGTGGCCCCGTGAGCGACGCCGCCTACGTCCACGGCTACTCGGATCGCGAGAGCCTGCGGCTCTCGGACCAGGCCACAACCCTCAGCGGTCTGCTACACCACGATACGCGCTACCCGCAGGGCAGCCGCGTGCTCGAGTGCGGATGTGGCACCGGCGCCCAGACCGTCCTTCTCGCGGCTTCGAGCCCCGGGGCGCGCATCGTCTCGGTGGATCTTTCGCCCGCCTCTCTGCGGCAGGCCAGGAGCCAGTGCGCGGGCGCTGGCCGCTCGGACGTGGCCTTCCTGGCGGCCGATGCGTTCCACTTGCCCTTTGAAGACCGGACCTTCGATCATGTGTTTGTCTGCTTCGTGCTCGAGCACCTGGCCGAGCCGGTCCGCGCTTTGCGCGCGCTGGCGCGCATCCTACGGCCGGGCGGCGAGATCACGGCGATCGAGGGCGACCACGGGTCGTGGTACTGCCATCCGCAGACGCCGCAGGCCTCGCGCACGGTCGAGTGCCTGATCGAGATCCAGGCGCGGCTGGGCGGCGATGCGCTGATCGGCCGGCGGCTTTATCCCCTTCTGGTCGAGGCCGGATTCCGCGACGTACATGTGAGCCCGCGCATGGTCTACGTGGATGCCAGCCGGCCGGAGCTGGTCGAGGGTTTCTCGAAGAACACCTTCATCGCCATGGTGGAAGGGGTGCGGGAGCAGGCGCTCGAATGGGGCCTGATCGACGCGGCCACCTGGGACCGGGGAATCGCCGACATGTACCGCGCAACGGAACCCGGCGGCACGTTCTGCTACACGTTCTTCAAGGCCCGAGCGGTGAAGTAGCTCAGGCGTGGGCCTGGCCCATCTGGGAGACGCGCCGCTTCAGTTCCTCGGGCGCGACGTCCTCGATGTGAGTGCCGATCCACCAGATGTTGCCGGCCGGGTCGCGGACACCCGCGTTGCGGTCGCCGTAGAACTGGTCGGCGGGCTCCATGAGAGAGGCAGCGCCGGCCTTCATGGCGCGCTGGTAGCAGGCGTCGGTGTCGGCCACATAGACGTAGATGGAGGCCGGCATGGACTGGAACTGGCCCATGGGTTCGCCCAGCATGATGGGCGAGTCGCCGATCCGCACCTCGGCGTGCATGATCGTGCCGTCGGGCCGGGTCGTGCGCTCATGGATCTCCTGCGCGTCGAAGGTCAGCTTGAGAAAGTCGATTACCTGGGCCACGCCCGTAACGATCAGATAGGGCGTAGCGGTATGGTAGCCTTCAGGAACGGGTTTCACTGCCATGATCGATGCATCCCCCTGGCAGCCACTATAACGCGAAGCGGGCGCGGGCCGGTAATGCGGGTTCGAAGTTACGGAGAATCGGGGCCGCTGGTCATCGTGCTGCACGGCGGTCCGGGAGCGCCTGGGTACATGGCGCCGGTGGCGCGCGGCCTCGCGGGCCGGTTCCGGGTGCTGGAGCCCTTCCAGAGCGCGAGCGGCGGCGAGCCGTTGACCGTGGCGCGGCACGTGGCCGACCTGTGCGCGCTGGTCGGGTCGCTGGGCTCGGGCGAGAGGCCGGCGCTGGTGGGGTCGTCCTGGGGCGCCATGCTGGCGCTGGCGTTTGCGGCCGAGCACCCCGATTTCACGGGACCGCTGGCGCTGGTGGGCTGCGGCACGTTCGATACGGGCGCGCGAGCCCGAATGCAGGAGACCCTCCACGCTCGCATGGGCCCGGAACTGCGGCTGCGCCTGGCAAACCTGGCTGAGGAACACGCCGGCGCGGACGAACAACTGCGGGCGAAGGCCCGGTTGATCCTGCCGCTCTATTCCTGCGATCTGGCAAGCGAAGAGCTGGAGCTCGAAGCCAGCGACGCGCGGGCCAACCAGGAGACCTGGGACGACATGCTGCGGCTCCAGCGGGAGGGCGTGTATCCCGCCGCGTTTGCGGCCATCCGCGGGCCGGCGATCATGCTGCACGGAGCCGCCGATCCGCATCCGGGCCGGATGATCCTGGCCAGCCTCAAGCCCTATATCCCCCAGTTGGAATACCGCGAGTGGGAACGCTGCGGGCACTATCCCTGGCTCGAAAAAGCCGTGCGCGAGGAGTTCTTCGCGTGCCTCCGGGAGTGGCTAAGCGCTCGTTGCCCTCTCAGCGTTCCAGCGTGAACTTCCCCTCCAGGTCGATCTTGGCTGCGGAGCTGCCCACCAGGATCGAGAATTCGCCCGGCTCGGCCGTCCAATGGTGCTGCTTGGGGTCGAAGTAGGAGAAGGCCCGGCGATCGAGAGTCAAGCGCACGGTCTTGCTCTCGCCCGGCTTCAGATTCACCTTGGCGAATGCCTTCAGCTCCTTCACCGGCCGTTCGATGTGGGAGTGCTTGTCTCCGACATAGAGCTGGGCGATTTCGGCGCCCTCGCGGCCTCCCGTGTTCTTCACTTCGAAAGTCACCGCGGCGACGGCCTCGCCGCCCGGGGCGGGAGCCACGCGCAGGTTGCTGTATTGGAACGTAGTGTACGAAAGCCCGTAGCCGAACGGAAAGAGCGGTTTGACCTTGGCGTCCCGGTCGAAGTGCCGATAGCCCAGGAAGACGCCCTCGGAGTAAGAGACGCGGTTGATGTGTTTCGAGTCGTAGTAGCTGTTGTGCGTGGCGTTGTCCTCCCAGCGCCGCTCGAAGGAGGCCGGCAGTTTTCCCGATGGGCTGTACTGACCGAAAAGGATCTGGGCCAGCGCGGTGCCGCCCTCCTGGCCGGGATACCAGGTGTGAATCAACGCGGGCGTCTGATCGAGCCAGGCGGTCATGTCCACCGCTCCACCCGCGGTCAGCACGACGATGGTCTTCTTGTTGGCCGCCAGGATCGCGCGGATCAAGCCGTCCTGGCCGGGGGGAAGCGTGAACGTGCGGTCGGCGCCTTCGCCTTCGTTCGTGGCGTCGAACCCGACGCAGAGGATCACCACATCCGCCTTGGCGGCCGCGGCCTTGGCCCGCTCCAGATCTCCGTTTTTGGCCGGGGTAATGCCGAAGTCTATGCTGACGTCGTCCGCGTACTTGAGGCACTCGATCACGATCTTGTGGGCCTCCCCCTCCTTCATCGAGTACGCGGGGGGGATAGGCATGAAGACCTGGCCGTACCATTTCTGAGCGATCAGCCGGTCGTCCACGTAAATCCGGTAGCCGTTCTCGGCGTTAATGTACAGCCCGTGCCCTCCCAGCTCGGTGGGGAAATAGTAGCCCGTCCAGCGCACTACGAAATGCTCCGCTCCGCCTTCCTTGTAGCTCTTCGTGAACCGGAAATGAATGTGGCTGTCAGTCCGCACCAGCCCCGGAGAACCATCGAAGCGGTGATCGAAGTACTCGCCCTTGAGTCCGGGCTCCAGGCGGCTCTCGTCCGTAAAGAATTCGGTGGTTTGGGCGACCTCGGACGGCACGGTGAGGCCCGAGGCGTAGAGCACCTCGGCGCGCGGTCCGACCAGTTTCTTGACGCCATCGAGAACGCTCACCGCCGAGAACGGCTGAACCTGCGAGCTCCCGCCGCCACCAGTCACCGCGACGGCGGCATTCGGCCCAATCACCGCGATCGTCTTCAGTTTGTCCGCCGCGAGCGGAAGCAGGTTGCCGTCGTTCTTCAGCAGCACCATGCTCGCGCGTGCCGCCTCCAGGGCGACTGCCCGCGATGCGGGGTTGTCGAGCGGAATGTTCTTGTCGGTCTGGTCGCGGTCGAAGAAGCCGAATTGAATCGCCTTGTGGAGGATTCTCCGGACCTTGTCGTCGATCGTGGTGGCGGGCACCCTGCCGATCTGAACCTCGGGGAGGAGATTTGCGCGGTTCATGAACCTGGCGTTAGGCATCTCCAGATCGAGCCCGTCGTCGGCGGCGGCCTCGGCATTGTAGGTGGCGCCCCAATCGGACATGATGATGCCGTCGAAACCCCACTCCTTCTTGACGATTTCGGTGTTCAGGTACCCATTTTGGGTCATGTGCACGCCGTTGAACAGATTGTAGGCATCCATGATGGCGCCGACCTTGGCTTCCTTTACGGCGGCTTCGAACGTGGGCAGGTAGATCTCGCGCAGGGTGCGCTCGTCCATATCCGAGCTGACCCTGTTCCGGTCCCACTCCTGGTTGTTGGCCATGAAGTGCTTGACGGTGGCCACCACGCCCTGGCTCTGGACGCCTTCGATATAAGCTACGGCCATCCTCGAGGCCAGGTAGGGATCCTCGCCGAAGTACTCGAAATTGCGGCCGCACATCGGGGCGCGGTAGATGTTAACGCCGGGCGCAAGCAGGAAGTTGACTCCACGCGCGCGGGCGTCCTGGCCCAGCATCGTGCCGATGCGCTTGACCAGAGCGGGATCCCAGGAGGCGGCCATGGCGATGCCAGCCGGATAGGCCGTGGTCGGCCCCCAGGTCCTTACGCCCAGCGGGCCGTCCGACATCTTGAGACGCGGGATGCCATACTTCGGGTAGCCGCGGATGAACATCTGATCCACGCCCCCGATATAGTCGATCTTCTCCTCCAACGTCATTTTGGCGAGGATGGCGTCGACGCGTTTGTCGATGGCGGCATCGGAAGGCGGCTTGGTCTGCGCGGGGGCAAGCGGACCCGCAAAGAGCGCGGCTATCAGGGCAAAGGATCTCAGAGGCAACATTTCTTTATGATACCGAAGGACGGCGAAGCCCTTCAGCTCAGCGCGCTGATGACGGCACAGGCGGTTTCACCTGGGTGGACATTGGTTATTCTGTAAGAAGGAGCGCGTTCATTGTCCGCATTGGTATCCAGAAGGCAGTTTCTCGAAGCCGCGGCCATCGGCGGCTCGGGTGCGCGATCGCTGGCCGCCGTGGGGACGATGCCCACCCGCATTCTCGGCCGCACGGGCGTGAGCGTTTCGATGCTCACCTTCGGCGCGGGAAGCCGGTTTCTCAAGTTGAAGCGCGAGCCGTCCATCGCAATGCTCCATCGCGCGCTGGATCTCGGCATCAACGTTGTCGACACGGGCGAGAATTACGGCGACGGCGAGAGCGAGAGTCGCATCGGCGAGGTCCTGCGCACGCGGCGGCGCGAAGTCTTCCTCGCCACCAAGCTCGGCCAGCGCGATGCGGACGGCGCCCTGCGCGCCATGGAGGGGAGCCTGAAGCGCCTCCGGACCGACCAGGTGGATCTGGTCCACATTCATCACCTGGATGGGGCGGACGACCTGGCCAAGGTCAGCGCGAAGGGCGGGGCTTACGAGGCCGTGACCAGAATCCGCGACCAGAAGATGGCGCGCTTCATCGGGATCACCTCCCACAGCGATCCCGAGACGCTGCGGGCCGCGCTCGAGCGGCACGATTTCGACTGCACCCAGATGGCGCTCAACGCCGCGCAGAAAGGCTACGCGCCGGGCGGCGCGCGCACCAGTATGGAGACCACCGCCCTCCCGGTCGCCGTGCGCAAGAATATGGGCATCATCGCCATGAAGGTTTTCGCGCAGGACGAGCTGACGGGCGCGGCGCCGGCGGAGAAGCTGATCTACTATTGCCTGTCGCTGCCGGTGGCGAGCGCGGTGATCGGGATGCCCTCGCTCGAGATCCTGGAGCGGAACGTGGCCCTGGCCAGGACTTTCCAACCGCTGCCTCGGGAGGAGATGGACCAGCTTTCCAGAGGGCTTTCGGCCAAGAAGAAGGCCGCGCTGGACACGTTCTTCCATGGCCACGTAGACGGCTAGCCACCCAAGAAACAAAGGGGCAGGCGAAACCGCCTGCCCACACCACAAAGAGGTCGGGAAGAACAGTGGGCGCCGGGGACCGGCCCGCTTGCGCGGGCCGGTCCCCGGCTGAAGCCTCGGTTGCGGCGATTAGCCGCGGACGGCGCGCATCATGGCCCGCAGCACGATGGAGCGCAGCGCCTCGTGATGGCTGCTCTGCTCCGGCGTGAGCTGCCACGACACGGGAAGGCCCTGCTTGGCAATTTCATCGAAACTGGCTTTGCCCGCTTCGATCTTCTTCCCGAAGTCCGATTTCCAGGACTCGTAACGAGCCTGAACGGCCTTCTCGAGGTCGCCGTCTTCCGCCACCACAACGGCGGTGCGCAGCCCCCAGGCGATGGAGTCCATCCCCAGGATGTGCGCGTGAATCAGGTCGATCGGCGCGAAGCTCGAGCGGTAGCGGTGCGCGTCGAAATTGAACACGCCGCTGCCGAGGCCGCCGGCCTTCAGCACCGGGTGCATGATCTCGAACGCGATGAGGGGATCGCCTAGGAAGCGGTCGGTGTCCCAGCCGTTCCCGAACGTGCCCTCGTTCACGTCGACTCCGCCCACCATCCCGTGCTCCTGCGCCACCGTCAGTTCGTGCAGCACCGTGAGGCCAGCGAGCTGGGCGTGGTTGGTTTCGATGTTGAGCTTGAAGTTCTTGTCGAGCCCGTTATTCACCAGGAAGCCGATGACCACCAGCGCCGAATGGTCGTACTGGAACGCGCTCGGCTCGCAGGGCTTCGGCTCAATGAGGAACTGGCCCGTGAAGCCGATCTGCTTGGCGTAGTCGACCGCCATATGCAGGAAGGTCGCCAGGTGCTTCGTTTCCGCGCCCAGCATGGTGGCGAGAAGGTGGTTGTAGCCTTCCCGGCCTCCCCAGAACACGTGGTTCTTGGCGCCCAGCCGCTTGCCGACTTCTAGCATCTTTTTGGTTTGCGCCCAGGCATGGGCGAACACGCCGACCTGGTTGGCGGTCGCGGCACCCTCGCGGTAGAGCGGCAGCGAGAACAGGTTCTGCGTGGTCCAGCCGCACTGAATTCCGGTCAGCTTCTGCAGCTTCTCCATCACCGGCAGCACCTTGTCCATGTTCTCGAAGAACTCGGGAAGGCTCGATGACCGCGGCACGCAATCGAAGTCGTGCCAGCACCAGTTGCGGATGCCGAGCAGGTACAGCATGTAGAAGAACGCCTGGAGCTTGTTCGTCGCGTTCTCCAAGGTGCCGCTTCCGTCATCCCACGGCTGGAGGGCCGTGCCGGGGCCGAACATGTCGGCCAGCGGGTTGTCGAAATGCCACTTGGCGCCCGCAAAAGGCAGGTGCTCCTCCATGGTCTTGCCGTGGAGGGTCTCGGTGGCGTTGAAGCAGCCGAAGCTCAGCGGGTTCTTGTTGCCGATTCCGCCGAATGCGATGGGTTGGGACACTTCGGGAAAGGGATTCTGCGCCAGTCCGAAGTCCTTATAGGTGAGACCTTTTGTCAGTGACATGCATATCCTTTCGTATCTGCCAAACTCGTGGGGCGACCGCATCGCGCGCAGCGCCGTGCCGCGCTGGATAAATGGACGTCTCCCTTGCCTGAGCCTTCACAGAATAGCAAGACCACGGACAAATCGCTGGGACGCCCGCCACAACTTACTGGTATCGAAATCGACTCGCTGGAGTCCGGGTGCTCGCGGCTGCTCGCCGCGATTCCAGCTCCGGAAAGAAGGACTCGGCAACAAGGGAACCGGGTTGCGCTCGGCGGAAGTGCCTGCTGACTCGGAGGCACAGGATTCACGATGGGGTTTCGCTCCTCACTAGATATTAGTACGGATCTCGATCAAATTGGGGAAGACCCTTCAGGGAGGCGCTGGCCTAAGCGCTATCTCTTAGAAAACAAGCGGCCGTAGATCTTCTCCACCTCGGGATCGGGCGGATGGGGATGGGACAGGTAGATCCCCAGCATCCGCCGGCCGCGCTCCAGGTCCTTCGCATTGAGAAAGGCTTGGCCAAGCGTGCGCGCACAGCCGCATTCTTCGGGTGCACGCTCGATGTGATAGAGGCACTCGGATTCCAGGCGGTCGAAGGCATCCGGCTTTTCGAGGACCGTCATGCCGGCCGGGGGCTGCCTCAGAAACACCATCCACTGCGCGTCCTGGTACACCAGCTTCCATTCGTCGTTGGCTGCCCTCAGCAGCGCGGTCACGAGAGGATACTGCCGGCCGTCGAAATACAGAAAGCTGTCCATGACGATCGCGCCCACGCGGTAGCGGCCGAGTGCGTCGGCGCGCGGGCCGCTCATGGCCACGGGGTTGCCGCCGCGGTTATAGAGGATGCGGCGGTAATCCTGGTAGACGGACTCGTTGAGAGCCCGGCCGTCGATAAAGACGCGCTCCTGGGGCCATAGTCGCCAGATCAGGTACCCCCCGGCCTCGTAAGGGTTGAAGAGCGGCGCCGTGATGTGGTTGTCGATCAGAAACTGCGCCGCGCCGGACGGGTATTGCCATTCGGCCGCTCGCAACTGGAAAAAGCGGCCCTGCGCGAGCCCCACGCCGAACCCCGCCGCCAGCAGAAGGGCCACCGCCATCCCGGTGAATCGGGGCCAACGCCATTTGATCGGAAAGTACGTCGCGATCAGAACGGGCGCCAGCAGCGCGAACAGTAGGATGTTCCGGAACGCCATGAGCGCGGCGGCCCCGAATGCGGCCGCCAGGAGCCAGTCGCTCACGCGCACCTTGCGCCACGCGAGGATCAGCGCCAGGGCCGTGGCGTACAGCAGAACGTCGAACATGTAGGGCGGGCGCCACAGCCCGGGCGGCCTCCACTCGACCAGCGCGCGGGTCAGCGCGCTGTGGCGATAGAGCTGCAAAACCTCGATGATCCGCCAGTGATTCGGGTTCAAGAAGGACGCTGCCACCGAGAGCAGCCCGACAGCCCACAGCCGGCGCTCCCGCGGCGATCCGGCGATGTAGGCGGCCAGCACGATCCATCCCAGGAAAAAGCCGCCATGGAAATTGGCCCAGAGCAAGGAGAGGAGCGGCAGCAGCCACAATCCGCGCCGCATCTCCAGCGCCAGCAGAAAGACGGCCACCAGCAGGAACGTGAGCAGGGCGGGTCGATCTGACGCGAACCGCGCCGCCACCGGCGCCACGGCCAGGGCGGCGGCCACGCCGCCATAGAAGCTCCTCGAGCGGCGCGCCGCCAGATATCCGGTAATGCCGCAGATCGCGGCCAGCAGCAGCGCCCGGAACAGGATGAGCGCGGGGAAACCTCCGGCGGAGTAAATGCCGTACCACAGCACTTGGCTCAGCCACTCGTGCGTCAGGTTGAACTGGCGCGTCAGCTCCTCGCCCGGATACGCCGGGGCGCCGGTGTGCGCGGTGTAGGAGAACGGGTCCGGCGATGGCAAGGCGTGGTGCTGGAGAATGTACTGGCCGGTCTTCAGATGCCACCAGACGTCCGAATCGTCGAGCTCCGTCGAGAAGAGCCCGATCAGGAGCAGAACGGCGAGGCCGATGACGGCCGGCCTCAGCCATGCGGGCTCGTTCCAAACGCGCGGGGCCGGCGCTTGCGGTTTGGGTTGCTTGCTCCTGGATCGAGGCGGCATTAAGGGCCATCATACCGTGGAGTCGCGGTCCGGACCGCCTGCCATCGCGATAAGCTGTTAAGCAATGACCCGGCCCTTGAAGTTCGTATTGCCTCTTCTCGTCGCGTGCGCAGCCGCCGCGCAGACTGCCGCGCCCCCCGCTGCCTGGAAGCCGGTGCTGGACCGTCTCCAGACCATCACCGTGCTGCCGCTTCCCGAATGGCGCAGCCACGCCGACGCGGCGCATCCCGAAGCGCCGGACCTCGACGATTCCGCCTGGCAGACCGCTAAGACCGGCGACCGCTGGAAGGGCCCGCGCGTCCTGCGCCGGTGGGTCGAGATCCCCGAGAAGATCGGCGGGTACGAGATTCGCGGCGCGCGTGTGAGGCTCGATCTGAACATCCGAAGCGACGAGGCCGAGATGCTGACGGTCTTCTCCAACGGTTCGGTTGTGGCGCGAACCGACGGCGACATGCAGCAGCCGATCCTGCTGAGCGAGGCGGCCGCGCCCGGCCAGAAGTTCCTGGTCGCCGTGCGCGTGGATGCCAACGACGTCGACACCTGGATCGAGCGCGCGGAACTGACGGTCTCGCCGCCGCCCGGCCGTCCCGATCCCGGCCTGCTGCGGACCGAGATCCTCTCGGCCATCCCTCTGGTGGCGGCGGGCGACCCAACCCTAGCCGCAGCGGTCGATGCCGTCGACCTCGGCGCTCTGGACCGCGGGGATCAGCCGGCCTTCGACAGCTCGCTACGCCGGGCGCAGGAGAGACTGCAGCCCCTCGACTCCAGGATGAAGCAGTTCACCATCGTCGCGACCGGCAATTCCCACATCGACATGGCCTGGCTGTGGCCCTGGACCGAGACCGTCGAGGTGGTGCGCAACACGTTCCGCAGCGCGCTGGACCTGATGCGCGAGTACCCCGACTTCACTTTTACGGCGAGTTCGGCGCAAGCCTACGTATGGATGGAGGAGAAATACCCGGCCCTGTTCCGCGAGATCCAGCAGCGCGTGAAGGAGGGCCGCTGGGAGATCGTCGGCGGCATGTGGGTCGAGCCCGATCTCAACCTGCCCAGCGGCGAATCGCTGGTCCGCCAGGTGATGCTCGGCAAGCGCTACTTCCAGCGGAAATTCGGCGTTGACGTGAGGATCGGCTGGAACCCGGATTCGTTCGGCTACAACTGGCAGTTGCCGCAGATCTACAAGAAGTGCGGCATGGACTATTTCGTCACCCAGAAAATCTACTGGAACGACACCACCAAGATCCAACACAAGCTCTTCTGGTGGGAGGCGCCCGACGGCAGCCGCATCCTGACCTATTTCCCGCACGACTACGCCAACGGCATCGACCCGCCCAAGATGGCGGAGGACCTGGCCGCGTACGCGCCGTCGCTCGGCGGCGAGATGATGCACCTCTACGGCGTGGGCGATCATGGCGGTGGTCCCACGCGCACCATGCTGGATACGGCGCTCCGGCTCCAGGCGCCGGGCACGGTGTTTCCGAAACTGCGCTTCGGCACGGCGGCCGGGTTCTTCGACGACATTCAGAAGAAGCTCGCCAGCCTCGACGTTCCCACCGTGCGCGACGAGCTGTATCTCGAATTCCACCGCGGCGTCCAAACTACGCAGGCGGAAACCAAGAAGCGCATCCGCCGCACCGAGGATCTGCTGCTGAACGCCGAGAAGTTCTCCTCGCTGGCGTCGCTGAGCGGCTACCCGCAGGCGTCGCTCGATGGCGCTTGGAAGCGGCTGCTGTTCGACGAGTTCCACGACATCATGCCGGGCTCCGGGATCGCGCAGAACTACGAGGACGCGAGGCTGAATCTGGAGGATGTCGGGCGCGCGGGAGATGAGGCTCTGGACGGTGCGCTCCGGGACATCACGTCCCGCGTGAACACGACCGGGGAGGGCGCGCCCGTCCTGGTCTTCAATCCGCTGGCGTGGCCGCGAACCGAGGTCATCGAGATTGAGCCCCAGTTGCCGGCGCCGGCCGCGAGCGCGGTGGTTACCGACTCCGCCGGCAAGCTCGTCGAGAGCCAGGTGTTGACCATGGACCGCGCGACGAACCGCGTGCGCTTGCTGGTCGAAGCCACCACGCCGGCGCTTGGGTACAGCACGCTCTACGTGAACGGTAGCGCGCAGGCGCCTGTGGCTCCCACCCGCCTCAAGGAGTTGTTCGAGCAGATGGGCCTGCAATCCCATTATTCGCTCGAGAACGAGTTCCTTCGCATCGGCATCGATGGGCGCACCGGCTGCATCGTCAGCCTCTTCGACAAGCGCAGCGGCACGGAGTCCCTCGCCCCGAACTCTTGCGGCAATCTGCTCCAGACCTTCGTGGACAAGCCCAAACAATGGGACGCCTGGAACATCGACGCCGATTTCGAGAAGCAGCACTGGGACCTGAACCAGGCCGACGAAGTGACGCTGGTCGAGAGCGGCCCGCTGCGTGCCGTCATCCGCGTCGAGAACCATTTCCAGAATTCGACCTTCATCCGCGACATTACTCTGTACGCCGGTGCGCCGCGCATCGACGTCAAAATGCAGGTTGAGTGGCACGAAAAGCACATCCTGCTGAAGGTGGCGTTCCCGCTCAGCGCCTCGAACGACAACGCCACGTTCGAGATTCCCTACGGCTCCATCGAACGCCCCACCACGCGCCGCACGCCAGCGGAGCAGGCGAAGTTCGAAGTCCCCGCGCTGCACTGGGCCGATCTCTCCGACGCCACTCACGGCTTCAGCCTTCTGAACGACTGCAAGTACGGATACGACGCCAAGGGGAACGTGCTGCGGCTGTCGCTGCTGCGCTCGCCCGAGTGGCCCGATCCGCACGCCGACGAGGGCCATCACGAATTCACCTACTCGCTCTATCCGCACGGTGGCGGCTGGCGCGAGGCCGGAACGGTGCGCCGCGGCTATGAGTTGAACTACCCTCTGATCGCCATGGGGGCGGGCAAGCACCAGGGCACCCTCCCTCCTGAGCATTCCTTCCTTCAGGTCGAGGAAGACAACGTGGTGGTGACGGCGGTCAAGAAGGCCGAAGACGGCGACGGGATGGTGATCCGGTTCTACGAATCGGCGGGTAAGAAGGGCGACGTGCACCTGCGGTTGCCCCAGGCGGCCGTCGGCCTCGAGGAGACGGATCTGATGGAGAGGACTGTCCGCCTGTGGCCGCTGGCCTCGAACGGGAGGAATGTGACTGTTCCCACCGGTCCGTACGAGATCAAGACGCTGAAAGTGACGTTCGAGAAAGGATACTGAAGATGAAAGCCGGGAGCCTGATACCGATGATTCTCACACTCAGCGCTGGCGCCGTGGCCGCGCCGCCCGTGGATCTGATCCAGAACGTGACCGCGCGGCAGAACATCACGCTCAACGGGCCCTGGCGCACCATCGTGGACCCGTATGACAACGGCTACTTCGATTATCGCCATCAGCCCATCGCGGGCGGCGGCTATGCGGCCAACCGGAGGCCGCAATCGAAGAGCGAGCACGTCGAGTACGACTTCGACACCTCGCCTCAACTCGAAGTGCCGGGCGATTGGAACACGCAGAGGCCCGAGCTGTTCCTCTACGAAGGCAGCGTCTGGTACGAGCGCAACTTCGATTACCAGTTGCGCCCCGGGCGGCGGCTCTTTGTCTGGTTCGGCGCGGCCAACTACGACGCCATCGTGTTTCTGAACGGCCAGCGGCTAGGCGAACACGTGGGCGGCTTCACTCCGTTCCAGTTCGAAATCACCAGCCTGGTGCGCGAGAAGGGAAACTTCCTCATCGTTCTGGTGAACGACCAGCGGCACCCCGAGGGGGTTCCCACGGTCAACACCGATTGGTGGAACTACGGAGGCCTGACCCGCCAGGTGCGCCTCGTGGACGTGCCGGAGACCTTCGTCCAGGACTATTTCTTGCAGCTCGAGAAAGGCTCCCAGAGCCGGATCGCCGGCTGGGTGCGGCTCAACGGCCCGCGGAAGGAACAGAACGTTACGGTGCGGATTCCCGGGGCCGGCGTAGAGAACAGTGTCCAGACGGATGCGGACGGCTACGCGCGGATCGCATTCGACGCCAAGCTCGCGCTCTGGTCGCCGGAGAATCCCAAGCTCTACGATGTCTCAATCGAGGCCGAATCCGACCAGGTGACGGACCGCATCGGGTTCCGTTCCATCCAGACCTCCGGGCGGCAGATCCTGCTGAACGGCAAGCCTATCTTCCTGCGCGGGGCGTCGATCCACGCCGAGGCGCCCATCCGCACCGGGCGCGTGTTCAACGAAGCCGAGGCGCGCACCCTGCTCGGCTGGGCCAAAGACCTGGGCTGCAACTTCGTCCGGCTGGCGCACTATCCGCACGACGAGGTGATGACCCGCACCGCGGACGAGATGGGCCTGCTGGTGTGGTCCGAGATCCCGGTTTACTGGACGATCCAGTGGGAGAACCCGGAGACGTTCCAGAACGCCCAGCGCCAGTTGGAGGAGATGATCGCGCGGGATAAGAACCGGGCCTCGGTGATTCTGTGGTCGGTGGGCAACGAGACTCCGCGCGTCGAGGCCAGGCTGAAGTTCATGAGCGCGCTGGCGGGGCAGGCGCGTGAGCTCGATCCGACGCGCCTGATCACGGCGGCGCTCGAGATCCACTACCTCGGCAACACCATGATGGTGGACGACCCGTTGGGCCAGTACCTCGACGTGGTCTCCTGCAACGAGTATCTGGGCTGGTACGTGGGGCCTCCGGACCAGCCGGACCGGGCCGAGTGGAAGACCGCCTGCGACAAGCCGTTCGTGTTCAGCGAATTCGGCGCCGAGGCGCTGGAAGGCCTGCACGGCGACGACATGACGGCCTGGACCGAGGAGTTTCAAGCCAACGTGTACCGCCACCAGGTGGCGATGTTCAAGCGCATTCCGTTCCTGAGCGGCACGGTGCCCTGGATCCTGATGGACTTCCGCTCGCCGCGCCGCCAGCTCTCTGGGATTCAGGATTTCTTCAACCGCAAAGGCCTGTACTCGGACCGCGGCAACCGGAAGCTGGCGTTCTACGTCCTGCGGGATTACTACCGGACGGTCGAGCCGCCGGTTTCCGAACCGCGCCCGTGAGGGAACGGCCAATGCAGGCCGGCGCGCTGAGTTAGCCTTTGACGGTCTGCGCAACCGCATCCCACGTGGCCACGTTGCCACGGAGGAACGAGTGATTCGCCATGTGGCATGCGATCGCGGTGTTGTTGCCGAAAACTTCATCCTCAACCAGATGCTCTCGCGTCTCCACCGCATGGAAGAAATTCGCGAGATGGTCGGCGGTGTCGTCGTAACCCGGCGGCGCGGAGTAGCTTTCCACTTCCCGGAGGCTGGCGGGCGGCGCGGGATGCGCCGCGTGCCACTCGTCCATGTATTGCTTCTTCGCCGCCGCAGTCCAGCCGTTCAGTGAGTAGCCCTCCGGACGCGGCGCGGTGTCTTGTGGAGTCACGGTCAGCGTGTTGCCGTTGATCGCCATGGTGGCCTCTTTGCCGTAAAAGACGATCGGTTCGCCCGCCTCATTGTTCTGGTTGCAGTGCAGGTTCACCGTTATGCCGGGGTAATCGTAGAGCGTGGCAAGCAGGTCGGGAAACTCGCGGCCGTCATGGAAGTGGGTGAGGCTTCCGCTGGAGAAAGCGCGGCTGGGAACCGTGTTGATGCCACTCACGCACTGTATGCCCGAGAGCAGGTGGACGAACAAGTCGCCCGCCAGGCCCTCGCCGTAGTCGGAGAAGCAGCGCCAGCGGAAAAACCGCACCGGGTCGAACGGCCGCGCCGGCGCGTCGCGCAGAAACGCCGCCCAGTCGATGCTCTGCGGGGTGGCATCGGGCGCGATGGGGTAGACCCAGGCGCCCGAAGGCGAGTTGCGATCCGAGTGGCCCTCGATGTAATGGACCTCTCCCAGCCGTCCCGAGGCATAGATCTCCGCCGCCTTCTTATACACGATGCTGCTGACGCGCTGGCTGCCGCACTGAAAGACGCGCTTCGCCGACTGCACCGCCTTCACCATTTCCAGTCCGTCGGCCACGTTGTGCGACATAGGCTTCTCGCAATAGACGTCTTTACCCGCTGCCACGGCATCCAGAACCACGCGGCGATGCTGGTGGTCGGGTACGGCCACGATCGCCGCATCGACGTCCTTGCGATCGAGAAGGGAACGGTAGTCGCGCGTGGTGGGGACGTCCGCCCCCCAGGCCTCCTTTCCCGCGTGCTGGTGCATGTCGTAAAGATCGGCCGTGCCCACCAATACCCCCGCTGGCGCCTGCCGGGCCGACCGCAGCAGATCGGAGCCGCGAATTCCAGTGCCGATGGAGACAAAACGGATCTTCTGGCCGGCTGCGCGGCCCGAAAAGTCCTGTGCCGCCAGAAGCGGCTCCAGCAACTTGGATTGCATGGCCGCACCCGCTGCTACGGCGCCCGCCGTGGTGCGCACCAAATCCCTGCGCGTCATGGAATATCCCCCTTGCGTACGCCATTCTCGCGCGCCGGTCAGGGTCGTGTCCAGTCGCTAGACCGGGATCCGGCGAGGGCGCGCATCCGGAGCCCGGCACAGCCGCCCTCTCTCCCGCCCGCGCTATAATCCCGCTACAGGGGGTCGGCCCATGACCAAGACGCTTCCCGAGGATGCTTACAAGCCGCTCGCGCCTGGGGCGGTCTATCAGCCGATGGTTCCGGCCGAGGCGCGCCTGCCGGAGCTGACCTGGCGCTCGGTCGTGTGGGGCGCGGTCCTGTGCGTCGTCTTCAGCGTCGCTTCGGCTTACTCCGGCCTCAAGGTCGGCCAGGTGATGGAGTCGGCGATTCCCATCTCCATCCTGGCCATCGGTCTGGCGCGCGTTTACCGCCGCCGTTCGTCCGTTCTCGAAAACGTCATCATCATGGGCATGGGCGGCGCGGCCGGCGGAGTGGTAGCCGGCGCCATCTTCACCCTCCCGGCGCTTTACATCCTCAAGCTTTCTCCGCACCCTCTCGAGACCGTCTTCATCTGCCTGGCCGGCGGCTGCCTGGGCGTGCTGTTCCTGATCCCGCTGCGCCGCTACTTCGTGCGCGATATGCACGGCAAGCTGCCGTACCCCGAGGCCACAGCCATCACCGAAGTGCTCGTCACCGGCGAGAAGGGCGGCTCGCAGGCCCGGCTGCTGCTCCAGGCAACGTTCATCGCGGGCGTCTACGACTTCTTCGTCACCACCTTTCAGGTCTGGAAGGAGAACCTGAACTTCCAATTCCTCCCCGCCATGCGCGCCCTCACCGAGCGCACCCGTGCGGTCTTCAACTTCGACGCCATCGGGTTCATTCTCGGCCTGGGTTACGTGATGGGGCTGCGCAGCTCGATGATCCTGTGCGCCGGAGGCGTGCTTGCGAATTTTGTGCTGGTGCCGCTGGTCTGGTTCATCGGCAGCCACCTTCCCGATACCGCCGTGTACCCCGCCACCGTGCCCATAGCCAAGATGACCGCCGTGCAGATCTTCCGCAACTACGTGCGCTTCGTGGGCGTGGGCGCCATCGCCACGGCGGGCATCTTCGGCATCGTGAAATCGCTGCGCATCGTGGCCGGCTCGTTTGGGATAGCCGCGCGCGCGTTCCGGCACGGCGAGGCGCCGGCGCAGGAGCGCGCAGACCGCGACATCCCCCTGATGTCCATTCTGCTCGGCGTCGTCGTCAGCGCCCTGGCGGTTGCGGTCCTGATGGGACGGCTTTCGGGCTCGCTCGCCATCGTCGCCACCGGCCTGGTGATGACGCTGGTGTTCTCCTTCTTCTTCGCCTCGGTGGCGGCCAACGCCATTGCCACCACGGCGCGCAACCCGGTTTCCGGCATGACCATGCTGACCATCATCATCTCCTCCGTGGTGCTCCTGCGATTCGGCTTGACGGGGACCGCGGGCATGTTCTTCGTCATGACCATCGCCGGAATCGTCTGTACCGCGCTCGCTGTTTCCGGCCAGTTCATCACCGACCTCAAGGCAGGCTACTGGCTCGGCTCTACGCCCGCCGCACAGGAGAAGGTAAAGTTTGTGGGCGTGCTCGCGGCCGCGCTCGCCAGCGGCCTGACCATCGTGATGCTGGCCAAAGTCTACCAATTCGGCGAGGCTGCGCCGGGCGATTTGCGAACCGTTCTGCAGTCGCCGCAGGCCTCCATTATGAAGGCGCTGGTCCAGGGATTCATGAGCCAGCAGCCGGTGGCCTACGTTTTGTTCGGCGTCGGCGGCATGATTGCTCTCATCATGGAGATGCTCGGCGTGCCCGCGCTGATCTTCGCGCTCGGCATGTACCTGCCGTTGGAGCTGAACACACCGGCTTTGGTGGGCGGGTTCCTCTCGCACTTCCTGGGGAAGCGCTCCGAGCGCGCGGGCGGCGAGCGCGGCGCGGCGATCCGCGAGCGCGGCGTCATCATCGCTTCGGGGCTGATGGCGGGCGGCGCGCTCGGCGGCGTCTTCGGGGCTTCGCTGCGGCTGTTTCATTGGTACCGTGAAGATCTGATCACGACGCCGTTCTACGACCACGACGCCGTCTCGCAACTCGTCTCCGCGGGAATGTTCCTGGCCCTGTGCGCTTACGTCCGGTTCGGGCCTATTGCGACAGACCGAGAGATTCCTAAGGGACCATCCAAGGTGAGCGAGGAACGGATGTTGGCAGGGTACACCTTCGCGATTCTGGGTGGAGTCATCGGGGTACTGATCGCCTTCAGTATCGCCTTCGGTACAGAACGCGGACGGCAGGTCTATAGATTCGACGAGGAGTCACGAACCAAAGGCAAAGTGATGCTCACTGTTGCCATCTTCGCAACGTTGTTTTGGATGACGTTGCCACTATTCCTGTTTGGCATCCACTGAGAAGTAGGTGCCACGACTTCCGGCAGCCAGGGAGTAGGTACTGTCGTCTGCCATTGTGAAGGTTTCGATCGAATTGCCTGGTCAATGTCCGTCAAAGAGGGAGCGAACATGACTTTCAACGAACTGGTTGGCAACGCCATTCTCGGCATCGACACGCTGTGGGGCGGCGATGTGATGTGCGCTTCGGGGACGGGCCGCTTCATCGCCGATTCGTGGTTCTCCGACGAGCCGCTGCCGGCGGCCTACACGGCTCCCGCGGCGGTGCTCGTGCGCGCTTCGGGCGGCGTGGCGGCGAAGGAGCTGGACCGCGCGGCGATCGACGCCTATCTGGCCGCGGTGGACGTCCGCGGCGCAATCCGCGGTCTTGCCGCCGAGGGCGCATCGGCGCCGGGACCGCGCGGCGATTACATCCGCGGCCTCGCGGCGTGCTTCGAGGTGATGTGGGACCTGGCGATGGAGGTCCTCGGCAAGGGCGAGCCGGTGCCGTACGAGCGCGCCGTTCGGGCTTCCACCGGCGCCGCGCCGTCGCCCTCCAATCCCGCGCCCAAACGCGAGCGCGTGGCCGAGCTGCTGGCTCGCGCCGGCCATCCCTCGCGCACCCCCGAGGAGCTGCTGGCAGCCGTCGATGCCTGGCGCCGGGAGCGCTTGGTCCCCATGGCCTCGGTGCGCGCGCTGGGCAACGCCGTCATCGCCGCATACGATCGGCTGTCGGTGGCCAATCTGCTGCCGCACCTGCCGGCCGCCATGGCCGGCGTCCCGCGCGCCCACATTAGCTTCCTCCCCATCAAGGACGCCTGGTTCTCCGGCTCCATGAACTACCTCGGCCGGGCGCGGACTGCCGCTGGCCTCCCCGAATACGAGGCGACTTACGAGATCAACGCCTCGCTCCAAATCTCCGTGCCCGAGTTCGAGCAGCTCGTCAGCCACGAGGTCGTGCCGGGACACGTCACCACGTTCGGCTACCTGCAGAACCTGTACGTTTGCGGCGCCGTCGGTTTTGAGGCCACGGTGCTCACCATGAATACGCGCGCCGCGACGCTGTTCGAGGGCATTGCCAACAACGCCGTGCTCATCGCGCACGGTGTGACCTCCGTCGACGAGCTAGAGGATGAGGATCTGCAAATCGGCGTGCTGCTCGCGCTGCTTCAGGATGACGCGAAGAACCAGTCGTCCTACCTGACCTGGAAGGAGGGCGCGCCGCAGCCGGACGTGGCCGAGGTCCTGCGCCGCGAGTACCTGGTCTCAGCCGAGCGCGCGGCCAAGCTTGCGGGGCCCTGGGGGCGTCACCCGCTGCTCGGCCGCATGTACCTGCCCGCTTATCGCACGGGCACCGAACGCGTGGCCGATTTGCGCCGCCGCTATCCCGCCGCGCAGCTTCTGCCCGCGCTCTACGGCCTGAAGGGCCTGGTGGACATCACGACCGTCGAGGCCGCGATCAACCCTTGATCTTTTTCCAGTTGGCCAGGCACCGCTCCACGGTTTCGAGCTCGGGGAACTGGCTGCCCTCCTGCTCGATCAAGTAGAATTCGACGCCGCCGGTGGATTCGGCAGCCGCGAAGATCCTGGTCCACGGAGCGTCGCCTTCGCCGAACAGAACCTCGTAGCCCTTCGCCCGCGTCCAGTCCTTGCAGTGAATCGAATTGATGCGGCCCGGATTCGCCTCGATCCACGCCACCGGGTCGGAACCGGCCTCGACGCACGTGCCGACATCGAGCTGCAGCATCACATCCTTGGGCGTGCCGGCCGCTATCACTTCGAGCGGGCGCTTGCCATCCAGGGGCGTGAACTCGAGTTGGTGATTGTGATAGCCGGTGCGCAGCCCGAGAGGCCGCAGCGTTTCTGCCGCCTGCGTGAGCCGATCGGCGACGGCTTTCCAGCCATCCAGCGTCTCGATCTTCCCGGCGCTCGACATCACGATGAACTTCGCGCCCAGAATCTGGTTGAGCTCGATGGCTTTCGGCAGCCCGGCGGCCGTGAGCGTCGCGGCGCCGTTGTGCGTCGAGTTGCAGCGCACTCCCAGATCGTCCAGCAGCTTTCGCACGTCCTTGGCATACTCGGGAGTCCAGTCGTAGTAAGGCGCGTAGAACTCCACCACCTGGTAACCCATCTTCGCCACGGCGCGCACCGTGCCCATCGGATCTTTGCCGAGATCGCCGCGCACCGAATAGAGTTCGAGCCCCACGGGGATGCGCTGGCCGCCTCCCACGCTCGCCGCGAGCGGAAGCGCACCCGAGAGCGCCAGGAACGAGCGCCTCGAAAAGGAATCATCGTATGCCATGCTGACGACCTTACCACATTGCGACTGGGGTACATTGAGTCTTGGCCCTCAGCCGGTTCCGCGCCGCACGACAGCACCGAACCGCGGCCGTCAAGGAGCGGACCTTGGCGTCCCGAAGGAGGTAACGGTCATGAAGAGGCTGGCAGCCGCCGTCTTGCTGCTTCTCTGTGCGCTCCCGATTCGAGCGCAAGAGCCCGTGAACCCGCATGCTTCGCCCGAGGCGCGCGCGTTGCTGCGTTATCTCTACTCGATCTCGGGGCGCTACACCTTAGCGGGCCAGCACAACTACGCCAACCACATCGCGCGCTGGACGGACCGCGCCTACGACCTCACCGGCCGGTACCCCGCCCTGTTCGGCCAGGATTTCGGCTTCGAAGCCGGCGCCGACAAGGATTCCATCCTGGCCCGGCCCGAGTTGATCGCGGAGGCCGGGCGCCAGTGGCGCAGCGGCGCCGTCGTCACGCTCACCTGGCACGCCGTCCGGCCCACCGACGACGAGCCCGTCTCGTTCCGCGAAAGCGTCCAGGGCCACCTCACGGATTTCGAATGGAGCGAGCTGCTGACCCCCGGCAGCGCGCTCTACAACCGCTGGTGCGCGCAGGTGGATGTGATCGCCGGCTACCTGGCGCAACTGCGCGACGCGCGGGTCCCCGTCCTCTTCCGCCCGTACCACGAAATCACCGGCAACTGGTTTTGGTGGAACGGCAGAAAAGGGAAGGACGGTTCGGCCGCGCTCTACCGCCAGTTGTTCGACCGGCTGGTGAACCGCCACCACCTCGACAACCTGATCTGGGTCTGGAACGCCGGCGCCCCCAGCGGCGCTTCGGGGCCGTACGCCGACTACTTTCCCGGTTTGGAATACGCGGACATCCTCTCCGCCGACATCTACGGCGAGTTCAAGCCGGCTTTCTACGATGACCTCGTGGCGCTCGCCGCGGGCAAGCCGATTGCGCTGGGCGAAGTGGGAGCGGTCCCCAGTCCGGCCATCTTGAAGGAGCAGCCCAAGTGGACCTGGTTCATGAGCTGGAGCGAGATCGTCGAACGGGCCAACTCGGTTGAGGACCTTCGCGCCACTTACACTGCGCCCAACGTTCTGACGCGCGACGATCCCCGCCTCGCCGAGCCGCTAGCGGCGATTCGCAAAGCATCCGCTGAGCCGGTTCCCGAGCTGGTCACGCCCCAGGCGTCTCCCGAAGCCAAGGCGCTGCTCGCCCGGTTGCGCGCCGTCTCCGGACAACGCACGCTGAGCGGCCAGGAGAACGACTCGCAGGCGCCCTCTGGCGCCACGGACCGCGTCTTCGAAATCGCCGCCAAGCGCCCCGCCATCTACGGCGCGGATTTGGGCGCACCGCAGCAAGCCGCCGCTATCGTCGAGGAGGCGAAGCGCCAGAGCCGCAACCATGCGCTGGTGACGCTGACCTGGCGCGCAGCGAAGCCCACCGACGACGAGCCGGCCACCGGCAAGCTCACCGATTTCGAGTGGAACGAACTGCTCACGCCGGGCTCGCGGCTTTTCGAGCGCTGGTGCGCCCAGGTGGACGCCGTCGCCGCGGATCTGAAGCAACTGCAGGAGGCCTGCGTTGCGGTCCTCTGGCGACCCTATCCGCAGTCGAATGGCACGCGATTCTGGTGGGCCGGCCGCAAGGGCAGCCGCGGCTCCGCCGCTCTCTACCGCCAGCTCTTCGATCGCCTCGTGAACCACCAGCACCTGCGCAACCTGGTCTGGGTGTGGAACGCTGCCGCTTCCGGATTCGGGCCCAATGCACCCGGCGCGTACAGCGATTTCTTTCCCGGCCTCGACTATGCCGACGCGCTCTCCATCGACATCGAAGACGGCAACTCCCGCTGGCGCCGCGACGCCGAGCTGTCCGTTTTCGGCGTGGGCAAAGTGATCGGCCTGGGCCTGACCGGCCGCCTTCCCGCCCCCGCCTTCTTCGAGCAGCAGCCCCGCTGGGCGTGGTTCCTGGCCGCCCCCGCCGCCACGGAACAGGTCGACGTCTTGCGCGCCTTGTACGGCAGCGCGCGCGTCGTCACAGGCGACAACTGAAAGACCGCGGGGGGCGAACAGCCCTCAGCCATCAGATATTGAGAACAGTAGACACTTTTCTCTTGTCTTGCGCCCGGCGTTTCTGCTACCCTGCTTTCATGCAGCGGACAGCTCACGTGTGGGTAGTGCCAGTGGTGATCCTGTTGGCGGCGATGAGCGCGCAAGCCGGCCCGGTGACCCTTTTCAGCAACTTCAACTCCGCCCCCGCGAACTTGTACGATGACACCGCGGCCTACGTGATTTCGGGTCCGAGCTCCGGGCTTGGTCAGTGGGGCCCGGCCATGGCATTTACGCCGTCCGGTACCGGTGCCTATGTGCTCACTCAGATCGACGTCGGGATCGGGTACAGCACCCCGTCTGAGTTCGACTTGACTCTGTACTCTGACAGCGGCGGAGTGCCGGGTTCCGTGCTCGCGTCCTGGACGGATATCTCAGCAACGGAGTCTTTTGGATCTTGCTGCGGGCTCGAAACCGTCACCCCCGGCACCACCATCATTCTCGCCGCAGGCACTCAATATTGGCTGTTGGCTTCTGCGAATGCCGATGACCCTGACGCCGAGGCCGATTGGAACATGAACAACATCGGCCAGACGGGCCCAATATGGTGTTCCGGTTGTGAGACGGAGACCGACAGGCAGGGCGCTTTCGACGTTCTGGGAGACCCGACCGTTCCGGAACCGGCCAGCGCATCGCTCGCGGTGTGCGCCTTCGCACTGCTGGGCCTAATCGCGAAGCGCCGGCGGCGGGCTTAAGCCCCCTTCAGCCGCTCCATCATCTCCAAACAAACCCGG